>Ga0209379_10000037_pt1 | contig 238774 bp, 214 predicted proteins | sample tdDd001_FD_187124 | JGI IMG/M metagenome (GOLD analysis project Ga0209379, IMG submission 187124) | Marine sediment microbial communities from the Atlantic coast under amendment with organic carbon and nitrate - tdDd00.1 (SPAdes)... | ecosystem: Environmental > Aquatic > Marine > Coastal >... | reverse complement strand
TATCGAACGGCGTCACAGTGACGATCCCAGTGGGCGCGACGTCGAACACGGTAGAGTATGTTGTGCCGGACGACGTATATAACGACGCCGATGCGGATCTAACGGTGAGCATCAGCGGCACCGACGGCGGCAACTACGAGAGCCTGGACACCACCAGCACGGCGACGACCACCGTCAGCGACGAAGCGACACCTGGTGTCGAAGACACGGTAACCGTGACGTTGAATGGCCCTGAAAATATTCTTGAAGGCGAAACAAGTGATGAATATACAGTCACTTTGAGTCATGAAGCTCTAGCGGGCACGGTGATCACACTAGCGTACGAATACACGACGGCGTCAGGTGACGACATCGTGGAAGTGGTGACAGCCAAGGTTAACGCAGACGGTCTGACCGCGACGTTCAACTTAGACACGGTTAGCGATAAACTGAAAGAAGGCAGCGAGACGTTCACGGTGAAAGTGACGGGCGTAGAAACGTCTGCAGGTGAAGCCGTGTTCGAGAAGTTGGATCTGAGCGGTGCACGCCAAGAGACAACTATCCTAGACAATTACGTAGACCCTTCGAGCTCTTCATCTGCAAGCCTATCGCTTGACGATGCCGACACAGCTGGTTCTGCCACTGATGTCGATACAGATTCACTGTCATTTACAGCGGGTTCTGCTGATGTTGATACATTTGCTTTTGACGTTAGCGATGAAGTGCTAAATAGCATTTCTGTAACTGGACTTGAAGGGGATATCGTTTGGTCAAGCGATCAGTCAACCGGAAACCTGATTGGCTCGATTGGTGGTCAACAAGCAATCGTGTTAAGCCTTCAAGGCTCAACTATTGCCGCAAACACAACTGGCACTGTTACTGTAACTGCAACGCTACTTGATAACCTGCAGCACTTAGAGTCTACAGATAATATTGCTATCAGCGGGATTAAGGTTGATGCATTTGATACTAATGATCAGTCTGCTAGCGCTACAGTAAGTATCGGCATCTCAGATGATGGTGTAACCCTAAATGCGCTAAACCTTTCAGCATCTAATGCTCAGGGTACTTATCATGGAACACTAACTACTGGCGGTGTAGATGAAGAATATTCAGCTGACTTAAGTAGTAACATTTCGGGTGATGCTTCATTCAGTGATTCCGGTATCACGGCGGGCGGTAAGACACTGTACTACTACGTGGACCCTGATAACCCAGAGACTTTGATTGCTTATATCGACCACAGTGATTCTCCAGGAGAGTACTCAGCAAGTAACACCGACCAGGAATTAGTCTTCACTCTAGTGGCCGATCCTAATAGCGACAGCTACCAGCTCGAAGTCGTTCGTCCAATCGATTCATTGACAGAGGTGACAATCGAGAATCTCGGCGGTAAAGGCGGTAATACGGCTTCTGCATTTATAGGTATAGACAGTTCTACGGGACTTACGTTTGTTCTCAACGATCCTTCTGACTTAACTGCATCGCACGAACTTTCGTTTACGTTGACTTCTCGTGATGACAAGAACTCTGCTGGTACAGTCAACGGTAACAACAATGGATTTGGTGTTGATAACGCGTGGGTGGATCAGGGTGAAACTCTTGTCGTCGATTACGCATCACCAGTGGCAGCGGCTTCGTTTGCATTCACGGGTGCAACCACTATCTACTATATTGCCTACGCAGAAGACGGTAGTGTGCTTGGTCAAGGCAACATTGCTAACGGTGATTCGATCTCTAACTTGGGTGAAATTAGTTATGTAGAGCTTTCTACTTCAAGCAGTGATAGTCACAATAACTTCCAGTTTACCGGAAGTACATCGAGTGTTATTGACTCTTCAATTAATGACGTGAATCTGGATTTTGATGTTGTCGTAACTGATAGCGATGGAGATAAGGCAAACGACAGTTTCAACGTCGGTCTTGATGCTACAGGTAGTACTCAGCAAGGCCCTACTGCTGGCACAGAAACAATGTCATACCAACTGCTAGAGTCTGATTTAGTAAATGATGGTCAAGAGTCTCAAGCTAAATCGCTTTCATTTACCGCGGGTAGTGATGCAATTGGAGCGTTCCAGTTTGGTGATACTGATAACATTAAGGTAGAAGGTATTCGCGCCAATGTTAAATGGACACTCGACGAAAATGGGGATTTGATTGGCACAACGATGGGTCGTGACGCGATCAAATTAAGCCTGGAGTGGAACCGTGTTGGTGCTGGTCAAGACGGAGATGTTGAAGTCAAGGTTGAGCTACTTGAATCTCTTCCACACTCTGTAGATGTTGATTCAATCTTGGTGACGGGTATCGAAGTAGAAGCGGTATCCAGTAAAGGCGAGACGGCGACATCTGTAGTTAGTGTCGCGGTACAAGATTACGTCAAAGTACAAACAGATAGCGGTAATGCGTTAGAAGACAATTCAGTAACGGGTAACGTTTTAACCAATGATGATGATTACGATGCGGATCTAACGCTACAGGTAACTCGTGTTGAAGTAGAGGGCAAATCTTATGACGCCGGCGAATCTATCGTCCTTGCAGGTAAAGGCACTCTGGTAGTTAATCAAGATGGCGGCTATGAATTTGATCCAGTAGACAACTGGTCCGGTAATGTTCCTGAAGTCACTTACACTACCAATACAGGCGATAGCAGTACTCTGGCAATTTCAGTGACAGCGGTAGCTGATGCACCAAATGTCCAGCTTCAGGTTGGTGAATTGCAAAAAGGGCATGGTATCGATATTACGGATATGGATGCTGTTAAACAGTATCTGAAGGTACTCGATGGCAGTAACGTCCGAACCTATGATGCGCCTATAATTGGTGATAGCAATGTTAACCATCAAGTTGGTGATGAGGGCTATTACAATGGTAGCGATTGGGTGACCTCTGGAAACGATATCTTTATCGGTGGTGACGGTAACGATTCGATATACGGTGGAGATGGTACATCTGTTGACCGAGGAATGGATACCGTGGTGTATTCAGGTAACCTTAGTGAGTACACATTTAAATACTATACCGACCATGGTCGGGTGGATAAGCCATACTGGCATGTAGTGGACAAGCTAGACCGCGATACTGATAACGCAAATGCACCAGTGTCTGAAGGAGAACACTTGTACGAGATTGAGCGTTTAGTCTTTGCTGACGCGGTAGTTATTTTAAATAATGACGGTACTCATACAGTTATTCAGGATGTAACAGTCCCAGTCGACATTACAGTGTCTCTAACAGATCTAGATGGCAGTGAGTTTATTCAAGACGAATCAGTTACCTTATCTGGAGTTCCTGACGGCGTTCAATTGGTTGTAGATGGTGTTGTACAAACGCCAAATAGCAATGGCACTTACACTGTAACGCTTAATGTCGCTGAAAATGGACTAAGTGGTCGTGTTAGTGCGGAACTTGTTGCTCCTCACGACTATGACGGTAGCCTTGATTTTGACTTGTCAGTGTCAGCAACCAGCCAAGAGAAAGTCGGTGCAGATACTGAAACGACGACAGTTTCAGAGCCTGTGACACTATCCGGTTCTGATCTAGTTGTTGGTAATAATGTTGACAACACGCTCGAAGGTCATGGTGGTAACGATATTCTTATTGGAGATCAAGGTGGTTACAAAACTATCGTCACTCCGGGGGTTAATTATAACATTGCGCTAGTTGTTGATGTTTCAGGTAGTATGAAAGGAAGTCGTATTTCAATGGTCCAAGATGCGCTTAAATTGTTAGCCGCCGATCTTGCAGATCACGATGGTACGATAAATCTTAAGTTGATTGGGTTTGAATATGATGTAGTTGTTGAATTCGCTACCGAAGATTTGCAGCCTAATAGCTCAGGGTATGATGATTTAATTCGGACAATCGATCAACTTAACCCTCAGAGCGGTGGTACAGGATATGATGATGCTTTGGCATCAGCAAATAATTGGTTTGATAATCAGTCTACTGATAGTAATACCGAAAACTTAACGTACTTCTTAACTGATGGTCAGCCTCATGAAAGCACAGTTAAAGAGGCACTTAATGAGTTTTCGGAACTAAGTACCAAATCAAAAGTTATGGCCGTAGGTATCGGAAGCGATATTGATGATTCAATACTTAAATTCTTTGACAATACATCGGTTACGAACTTAGAGACAGTGCCTGGGTTTAGTACTAAAACACAAGTGATCGATGTTTCTAGTGATAGATACCAAGACGTAAGTGATGATAACTCTTGGAATAGTGGGGTTTACAGGGCTCATGATGGTAGTTTGTTGCTTCGAGATTACGATTACGATGATCGCAGAGAAGTGGCGTATCAAAGTAAACAATTCTCCGTAAGTAGTGATAATAGCTCGATTCAGTTTAACGTTGAACTATGGTCTAGTAATTTTACCTGGAAGCTTTACAGCAATTCAGGGACTCTGATTCAAAGTGCAGCCTATACTAAAGGCTATGAGTCAATTGATGTCTTAATCGACAATGTCGAAGCGGGTAGATATTACCTAGTATTTGCTCATGACTCCTCAAACGACGGCTCTTGGACTTCAGCTAAAATTGGCGATGTTTCGGTTGTTAATCATACAGTTGCCCCAGCGGGTGAGGTACAACTTATTGATACACCAAGCGAACTGCAAGCGGTGCTTCAGGGTGGAGAAACTGTTCAGCAGATTGACTCGATGGGTGGAGACACTCTATCGGGTGGAGGTGATTCAGATATTCTGTTTGGTGATAGCATTAACACTGACAACCTTCCTTGGGGTGTTGATGGTAACCCGGCCAAGCCATCTGACTTGGGTGAAGGCGCTGGAATGGAAGGTCTGAAACAGTTCCTTGAGCTCAAAAATGGTACGTCTCCGTCGGATTCAGAGCTCTACGACTACATTAAGGCTAATCATGAAAGCCTGAATGTTGATGGCGATACTCGCGGTGGTAACGACACCTTAGATGGTGGCGAAGGTGATGATATTCTTTATGGCCAAGGTGGTACAGATACGCTTATCGGTGGCCTGGGTAACGATATTCTAACCGGTGGTGAAGATGCGGATATCTTTAAGTGGGTTGACCAAACGCCTAATGATAGCCGTACTGAAACAGACACGATTACCGACTTCCAAGTTGGTCAAGATCATATAGATGTTTCGCAACTACTAACAGAAGATGACACTATGGAGAAGCTCTTAGAGCATCTTTCAGTGGACAAGCTAGATGATAATAAGCTGGAGATTCATATTACTGACTCGGATAAGGATATTACGATAACAGTTAATAGTGTTGATAATTCCTTCAGTAGCTTATCTGATGGACAGGTAACAGGAGAGTCTCTCAATGACTTGATAAACTCTCTGTTTACTAAACTTCCAGAGAGCTAAACAAAAAGGGCCGCAAGGCCCTTTTTTAATGCTCGTTACTTAGGCTGTGTATCATTCAGCACCAGTAAAAAGAAAGGGTTGACACTAAGTGCCAACCCTTCAAAAATTTCTCGCTTCTCGCTTCTCGCTTCTCGCTTCTCGCTTCTCGCTTCTCGCTTCTCGCTTCTCGCTTCTCGCTTCTCGCTTCTCGCTTCTCGCTTCTACAACACCTTACAAGCAAAGCCTTTCAGGTAGAAACCTTCAGGGTAAGCACTGTCAGTAGGGTGGTCAGCCGCCTGTTCAAATCGTTCAACGAACTTGACCTGACGGCCAGAGTCTACCGCTGCATCAGCGATCACTTTCTGGAATAGCTCGCCGCTCATTAATCCTGAGCAAGAGTAGGTCAGCAGTGTGCCGCCTGGTTTAAGGATCTGCATGGCCAGCATGTTGATGTCTTTATAACCATTAGCGCCCGAAGTGAGGTTGTTCTTGCTAGAAACAAACTTAGGCGGGTCCATGATGACGACGTCAAACTTGGTGCCCTGGTCACGATACTCGCGCAGTAGCTTAAATACGTCTGCGTTAAGGAATACGGCGCGTTTCTTAGAGATATCAAACTCGTTAAGTTCTGCATTGTATTTAGCGGTATCAAGAGCAGGCTGAGAGACATCAGCATTGATCACGCGCTTTGCACCACCTTTAAGGGCGTAAAGGCCAAAACCGCCAGTGTAAGAGAAACAGTTGAGTACTTCTTTATCTTTGACGTATTTCATCGCTTGTTGGCGACTGTCACGTTGATCGAGGTAGAAGCCCGTTTTGTGGCCTTCGATAATATCCACGCTGATCTTTACACCGTTCTCTTCAATCACAACCGAACGTGGTGGTTCTTCACCGTACAGTACGCCTGTAGTTTGCTCTAAACCTTCTTTCTTACGTACCGCAACATCAGAGCGTTCGTAGATGTTACAGTCAGGGAACACCTTCAGAAGGGCGTCAACGAGCGTCTGTTTGTGGAATTCTGCGCCAGCACTAAGTAACTGGCATACCAGATAGTTCTGAAACTTATCGATTGTGATACCAGGCAGGCCATCGGATTCAGCAGCAATCAAGCGGTAACCCGTCAGACCGTCACGCTCGATGATGTCTTCACGCAGTAGCTGTGCGTCCTGAATGCGTTTAACAAAGAAATCCAGATTGATATCCTGTTTCTCAAAGCTCCATACACGCGCACGGATCTGAGAGTTAGGTGAGTAGGCCGCTTTCGCCAGCCACTTTCCATCGTGAGTGAATACATCAACCGTTTCACCTAATTTCGGTTCGCCCTCAACTCGGTGAATACCACGAGAGAACACCCAAGGGTGCTTACGGCGAAGAGACTTATCACGGCCTTTGACCAGATAGATAGCTGGAGTCATTGGTTTACTCAATTGTTTGTTTTTCAAAGTGGGGTATTTTCAAGGAACTGGTAGGGAAAAGCAAATAAAAGAGCCGCTTAAAAGCGGCTCTTGAGGTTAGGCTTTAAGGCCTGTCAGCAGTGATTCCATCTGGTCACTCTGACTTCTTAACTGGGCGATGTTGCTGTTAGTGGTGTTAATCATGTTGTGGACGTTGTCAGCCTGCACGCGAATCTCTTCCACGCTAGCGGCGATGTTGTCGGCAACCACGCCTTGCTCTTCAGCGGCCGTTGCTATTTGAACGCTACTGTCTGAGATAGATTGGTTCTTCTCAGCCAGTGAGCCAATCTCTACATCGACCTCTGACATCAATTGCTGTCCTTCAGACGCGTTAACGACGGTTGTCTCCATTAATTGAGTCAGTGACTGGCTGTTACGCTGCAGCGCTTCAATCATGGTCTGAATCTCAACCGTCGCTTGCTGTGTGCGACCAGCTAAGGCACGAACTTCATCGGCTACCACCGCAAAGCCACGGCCTTGTTCACCAGCACGAGCAGCTTCGATAGCGGCGTTGAGTGCAAGTAGGTTAGTCTGCTCAGAAATACCGTTGATGGTGGTGACCACTTCATCGATTTGCGCAGCGTTAGCGTCAAGTTCGGCAACCGCTTCAGATGCTGACTGAATCTCTTTCGATAGCTGCGAGATAGAGTTCAGAGTATGACCAACTTTCGCTTGTCCTTGAGTTGCAACGCTACGAGCATCTTCAGTCTGAGTGCTCGAATCGTGTGCTAATGTCGCCACTTCGCGAATCGTAGATGCCATCTGCTCAGTCGCACTTGCCAGTGAGTTCAGGTGCTCTTGCTGAGTACCAGAGACCTCAGCGCTTTGCTGATTTGACAGATTGAGGTCAGAGCTGATCTGTTGCATCAGAGCGACTGACTCCTGAATAGAAATCACCATGTTCTGCTCACGTTCAGCCACTTTATCGATAGTGATGGCGATTTCACTGAACTCATCACGGACTTTGAAGAAGTTCATGCGGCTGGTCAGGTCGCCACTTGCCAGGGTATTTAGGGCTTTGTTCATAGTGAACATCGCGCCACCAATGAAGGTCATGATGTAGTACACACCAAGTGCAATTAGTGACAATGTAACTAAAATGATGGCAATTTCAGTGGTCGACATAGCTGACCAAAGGTTTTGCTGGTGAGATGCGACTAGGCTGAAAGCTCCGTTACTCACTGAAACTGAGCCTAGACCACCGCCGATAGAGATGGTGTCTGAACTCGCCACAATGCTCGCTACTTGAGCTTGCGACAAGTTGCCCGCTTCGATCAAGTTACGCATCAAGTGCAGCTCATCCTGATAAAGATGACCAAGCATGGTGTTGGCTGCACTGTTGAGCACTAGCGTTAAAATGACGACAGCGAGTAGGGGCAGTGCAAACAGTAAGTAGAATTTTTCCTGAATCTTGAGGTGAATAAGATATTTATCAATCCAGCGAAACGGTATTTCTTTCATTGCGAAAATCCTAATATTGAGAACATGCAAACATTGCTACATTTTATAGTGAAATATACACATATAACGTACGGCGGCATAGATAACTGTGACAAATATGCGCCCTTTCAACAGCGGTGGTTAACTTTGCATCAGCAACTGCTGTTAAACTAAACAGCAGCGGTCAGTTAGTGTTGTGAGTATAGCTTGGGGTGAGAAAATACTCGTTACAGTCGAATTTAAAATGGCTGCAATTATGCTAGCTAAGTCCGCGACAGAACAATGGAAGCGGTCTAGCATGGAAATATATTGAATGAGCAACAATAGTCGGATTCAGCTGTTATGAACCACTAGTGTTGTCAGTCACAGGCAACGAATCAAAGGGCTAGAAATGATGCAGGATTGTAGTGAAAAATTTATAGTTTCCGGTGTAGTACAAGGAGTGGGGTTTCGTTATCACACTTCATATCAAGGACAGAAACTAGGCTTAGTCGGATATGCAAAGAATCTGGCCAACGGTGATGTTGAAGTCGTTGTGTGTGGTTCAGAGGCAGCAATTGAGTTGATGGCAGACTGGTTGGCACAGGGGCCTAAAACATCGATCGTTGATAACGTGGTGCGCGAAACTATTGCCTACAAACCCTATAAAGGCTTTCAGATCCTATAGCCAAAGCAACAGGATCTGAATAACGGGTCGTGTTACAAACACTTGGCTGGTTTTGGTAAACCTGCAAGCTTTGTCGCTTGTTTTGCCGGACCCTGTTTGAATAGTTTGAACAGGTACTTGCTGTTGCCTTTCTCCGGGCCGTGAGCTTTCTGCATTGCTTTCACTAACATGCGAACGGCTGGAGAGGTGTTGAACTCTTCGTAGAACTCACGCACAAAATGAACCACTTCCAGATGCGCTTCAGTTAACTCAATGCCTTCTTCCTCGGCCAGAATAGCGATCATACCTTCTTCCCACTGAGTATGGTCTAGTAGGTAGCCTTGAGCGTCAGTTTCGATTTGTTTGCCGTTATACTCAAACATCTTAACGATCCTAAATAGTTTGATATTCAATAGGGTAGCGCAGCATACCGCGATTGGACAATATGGCAAGAAAGAAAAAGCCCGAAAGATAATCTTTCGGGCTTTTTGGTGTTTGACTAAACGTTAATCTTAATCGTCGTTCATGATGCCAAGGATGCTTAGCAGGCTGATGAAGATGTTGTAGATTGAAACGTAAAGCGTAATCGTCGCTGAAATGTAGTTTGTCTCACCACCACGGATGATGCCTTGAGTCGTCATCAGGATCGCCATAGTAGAGAACACGATGAACAGGCTGCTTAGTGCCAGGTGTAGAATCGTTGACTGGATAAAGAAGCTCGCAATCATACCTACAACCAGTACTACAAATAGCGATAGCATCAGGCCACCCATCATAGACAGGTCACGCTTAGTTGTTAGTGCGTAAGCAGAAGCGGCCATAAAGGACAGAGCTGTACCGCCAAGTGCAGTCAGGATGACATCACCCATACCAGCGCCAATGTAAGCGTTAAGAATTGGGCCAAGTGTGTAACCCAGGAAACCAGTGAATAGGAAGGTAAACACTAGACCCATGCTGTTGTTGCGGTTCTTTTCAGTTAGGAAAAGTAGGCCGTAGAAGCCAACAAGCATAATAATGATGCCCGGACGAGGAAGGTTCATCGCCATTGAAACACCAGCGACCACTGCTGACCATAGCAGTGTCATAGAGAGTAGAGCGTAAGTATTACGCAATACTTTGTTTGTTTGCAGTGCACTTTCTTGAGATGAAGTGCGGGTAAACATAGGACTGTTCATAATCTTCCTCGTAAGGTTTTATGTTTATATCTACATTTATGAGGTTGAATGGTAAAAAGATCAAGCCCCAATTCACTTAGTAGTAGACAAAATAATAATAGAAATAAAAACTTATGTATTTTGAAAGATGTAACACAATATAACAACTAAAAAGGGGCGACCGAAGTCACCCCTTTGGCAGTACATCTGATTAGTGGTGCAATATTTGCGCAAGGAAGTTCTGAGTACGGTCTGACTGAGGATTTTCAAAGAATTCAACCGGGTTGTTCTCTTCGATAATCTCACCGGCATCCATAAAGATAACGCGGTCTGCCACCTCTTTAGCAAAGCCCATTTCGTGTGTTACACACAACATGGTCATACCTTCTTCTGCCAGTTCAACCATTACGTCAAGTACCTCACGTACCATCTCAGGGTCAAGTGCCGACGTTGGTTCATCAAACAGCATAACTTGCGGGCTCATACAAAGAGAGCGAGCGATAGCGACACGCTGCTGCTGACCACCAGATAACTGACCAGGGTATTTATCAGCCTGATCTGGAATCTTAACGCGCTCAAGGTATTTCATTGCAATCGCTTCAGCTTCTTCTTTAGGCATTTTCTTAACCCAAATTGGTGCCAGCGTACAGTTCTCAAGCACTGTAAGGTGAGGGAAGAGGTTAAAGTGCTGGAAACACATACCCACTTCACGGCGAACCGCTTCGATATTTTTCAGATCTTCAGTTAGCTCAGTACCTGAAACGAAAATATGACCTTTCTGGTGCTCTTCCAAACGGTTGATACAACGAATCATGGTCGATTTACCTGAGCCAGAAGGGCCACAGATTACGATTTTTTCGCCTTTCTTAACGTTCAGGTTGATGTTCTTTAGTACGTGGAATTCGCCGTACCACTTGTTCATATCCTTTAGTTGGATCATGTAATCTTGTTGTTGCGTCATAATACGTCCTTGAGCTCTAATTATCGTTTGTGACCGGTATGAAGTTTGTTTTCTAGCCAGATCGAATATCTCGACATGCCGAAACAAAATACCCAGAACACTAACGCGACAAATACATAACTTTCTGTTGCAAAGCCTAACCACTCAGGGTCAGTGTTTGCAGCTTGTCCGATACCCAGTACGTCAAACATACCGATGATTAGTACCAGACTGGTATCTTTGAACAGACCAATAAAGGTGTTCACAATTGACGGAATTGTAATCTTCAACGCTTGCGGAAGAATAATCAATCCCATTTTTTTCCAGTAACTTAGACCGAGCGCATCAGCCGCTTCGTATTGTCCTTTAGGAATCGCCTGAAGGCCACCACGAACCACTTCTGCCATGTAAGCGGCACTAAACATAACCACACCGATAAGAGCACGGATAAGTTTATCTGTTTCTGACCCTTCAGAAAGGAACAGTGGCAGCATAACCGATGCCATAAACAGAACTGTGATAAGTGGAACGCCACGCCAAACTTCAATGTAGACAGTACAGATACTGCGGATGATTGGCATCTCTGAACGGCGTCCTAGTGCCAAAGCTACACCAATTGGCAGTGATACAACGATACCGACAAGCGCGATAATCAGTGTAACAAGCAGGCCGCCCCATTTGTGCGTTTCAACGACTTCCAGACCGAATACACCACCGTACAGCAGAGCTGCAATGATAAATGGGTAAACGTTAACGAAGAATAGCCAGATCCACAGACGCTTAGGCGTTTTCTCGTAAGCAAGCAATACAGTAAAGATCGCCAGCGTTACATAAAACAACTGTGGACGCCAAAGTTCCGCTTCAGGGTAGAAGCCATACATGAACTGATCCCAGCGCACGGCGATAAATACCCAACAAGCACCTTCACGGCTACATGCGTCACGAGTTGTGCCAACCCAGTCAGCGTTTAGGAATGCCCAGTTAACCACTTCCCAAAGCAGCATTGCTGACAGGACAGTGAGAATCACGGTAACAACCGAGTTCACCGGACCGTTAAATAGGTTCTTTCTGAGCCAACCAACCAGACCAACAGTATTTGCTGGAGGTGGAAGGTCAGGCTGAAATTGATGTACTTTCATTCTATCTCTCCACCAAAGCAACTTTCTTGTTGTACAGGTTCATCAGAGCTGATGTCAGCAGGCTGAGTGTTAGGTAAACTGCCATTGTCATCGCAATGATTTCAATCGCCTGACCAGTCTGGTTCAGCGTTGTACCCGCAAATACCGATACCAGATCCGGGTAACCAATCGCCATCGCAAGCGATGAGTTTTTGGTTAAGTTCAAGTATTGGCTGGTTAGCGGTGGAATGATGATACGCAGAGCCTGAGGGATAACTACAAGCTTTAAGGTACGCGAGCGAGGTAAACCTAGCGACATCGCCGCTTCTGTTTGACCGTGGCTAACCGCATTGATACCAGAACGAACGATCTCTGCGATGAATGATGCAGTGTACACACTCAATGCAAGCAGTAATGCTGCGAGTTCTGGGATGATGCTAATACCGCCCTTAAAGTTGAAACCCTTCAGTTCAGGGTAATCAGCAGAGATAGGAGCGCCAGCAAGGAAGTAAACAACCACAGGCAGAGCGATACACAGACCAAGTGCGATACGGCCCATCGGTGTTTGCTGACCAGTGAGTTTTTGTTTGTTTTTCGCCCACACGCCAATCAAAATCGTTGCAACAATACCGATGACAAAGGTCGCGATAACAATCGAAGATCCTTGCTCAAAAACAGGTGCAGGGAAGTAGAGACCACGTACGTTAAGGAAAATGGCTTCACCCAGACTTAAACTTTGGCGTGCAGATGGCAGTGCTTGCAATACTGCGAAGTACCAGAAGAAAATCTGAAGAAGTAGAGGGATGTTACGGAAAGTCTCGATATAAACAGCAGCGAAACGGCTAACTAGCCAGTTAGACGATAGACGCGCAATACCCATGACAAAGCCAATAACCGTCGCCAGAATAATACCAAAGAAGGATACTAGCGCCGTGTTAAGCAGGCCTACCATGAACGTTCGGCCGTAAGAGAAGGTTTCATCGTACTCAATCAGCGTTAAGCCAATCCCAAAGCCGGCTTCTTGAGTAAGAAAGTCAAAACCCGTGGCGATACCACGTGCTTCTAAGTTGGTTAGTGCATTATTGACAATTGTGTAAAAGAAAAAGACGAGTGCTGAGATCGCAATAATCTGGAAAACAACAGCTCTAAAGGTGGGATTGTAAAAAAGGTTAGCGTTTGAATTCGGTCCGTTATCCGATTTCGCCGCAACATTAGTAGGTTTCATACAGCTATAACCTCAAATCCATTTTTTATAAAAAGGGCGGCCAAAACCGCCCATTTTCTATTGTAACTAACTAAGAGTTAACGGATTGGTGGAGCGTACATGAAGCCACCAGCATTCCACAGTGCGTTAACGCCACGTGAAATTTGTAGTGGTGAACCTTCACCTACGGTGCGCTCGAAGCTCTCGCCGTAGTTACCCACCTGTTTGATTACCTGGTAACCCCAGTCATCACGGATGCCCAGACCTTTACCTTTAGGACCGTCTACACCAAGGATACGCTTGATGTTTGGATCTTTAGACTTAAGCATTTCGTCTGCGTTCTTGGAAGTGATGCCGTATTCTTCAGCGTTCACCATTGCAGCCAGAGTCCACTTAGCGATGTTGAACCACTGGTCGTCACCTTGACGAACTACTGGGCCTAGAGGCTCTTTAGAAATGATTTCTGGAAGTACTTGCGCTGAAGAAGGATCTTGTAGGTTCAGGCGAAGTGCGTACAGACCAGATTGGTCAGTCGTTAGCACGTCACAACGACCAGCGTCGAAACCTTTAGACGTTTGAGCTGCTGTATCGAATACAACTGGCTTGTAAGACATACCGCTGTTACGGAAGTAGTCAGCTAGGTTAAGTTCTGTTGTTGTACCAGACTGAACACATACAGATGCGCCATCTAGTTCTTTAGCACTTGTCAGGCCAAGATCTTTCTTAACCATGAAGCCTTGACCATCGTAGTAGTTAACGCCAACGAAGTTCAGACCTAGTGCAGTATCACGGTGTAGAGTCCAAGTAGTGTTACGAGAAAGAACGTCGATTTCACCAGATTGCAGGGCAGTGAAACGCTCTTTAGCTGTTAGAGGTACATATTTAACTTTAGTTTTATCGCCTAGTACTGCAGAAGCAAGTGCCTGACAGTATTCAACGTCAATACCTTCCCATTCACCTTTAGAGTTCGGGTTAGAGAAACCTGGCAAGCCAGTACTTACACCACAAGTTAGAAAACCTTGTTTAGTTACTTTATCCAGCGTGCTATCTGCAGCAGCAGCGCTTGTAGACATCAGTGCAGTAGATGCCGCTACAACTGAAGCCAGAAGTGTTAGTTTATGTGCCATTTGTATCCTTCCTGTATGATCCATGTTAAATCAGGTTCAACCTGATACAACGATTAAATGGTGTTGTGTTTCTTAATTATTAGGTTGCTTATGCTCATCTTTGAGCATTAAGTAAATCAACCAGTTATAAGCGTAGGAAAGGATCGGTAATTTCTCAAATGTATAATTTAAAAAGATTTTTGAATGAAATCACAAATCCTGACAGACTTTAGAATGACGAAATGTTGCTTAAATGTAAATAGTGCAAGACTTCACAAAATTGGTGCGACAGGATGGTGTAATAAATTTATCAATACTTATAGATTTGAAATTTGAATCATTCTTTAGTGTCAGTGCAATAAACTAAAAATAGTTCGAAATTTGGTCAATTGTTAGGCGTGATCTCGATAGGTAATGAATCTATTGCTCTATTTTTGGTAGTATCAAGGCTGAAGATGTTTCTAATTACTCAAGGATTGAAATGCAGTATTTTCCTCTGTTCATAGATTTAACTAATAAACCCGTGCTGGTAGTAGGCGGAGGAGAGGTTGCAAGTCGCAAAGTTGACAGCCTGGTTAGGGCGGGGGCGAATGTGACCATTGTCTCACCGCATGTAGAAACCTATCTGGCAAATTTGATTGATAAAGATGAGTGTCAGTGGATTCAGGGCTTCTATTCCGATGAACTGCTCAATACCAATTACGTACAAGTTTGGGCGACAACAGATAACCCAAGCCTGAACCACCAGGTCCATCATGATGCTAAGCGTCGAGGTATGTTAGTTAATGTGGTCGATGATCAGCCATATTGTGACTTCATTACACCATCTATGATTAACCGTGGCCGTATCCAGTTAGCGATTTCTAGTGGCGGTGCAGCGCCGGTATTGATTCGCAACGTCAGAGAGAAGCTCGAAGCAGTACTGCCACAAAACTTAGCAGTCCAAGCGGACTTTGCTGCTTCTAAACGTAAAGACATCAAAGCGAAACTTGATAGCGTTGATCAAAGACGCAAGTTTTGGGAAGCCTTCTTTGCTCGTTCAGATGTTGGTCTGGCGAGTAACAACAGCGAACTGGAAAAAGCGTATCAGGCACTGCTGAAAGATGGCTTTGACCAGAAAGGTTCGGTTACCTGGATTGAGTATGGTGAAGATGTCGAGTTACTTACGCTAAAAGCATTAAGGTTGATGCAGCAGGCTGAAATTGTACTGCATGATGCTAAGTGTCCATTCTCATTTATCGATTTGGTCCGTCGAGATGCGGAGCGGGTAGAGTGCCAAAGTGAAGCAGACTTCTGTGCACAACTACAACAAGCCCGTCAACAAGACCAACGAGTAGTCATACTGATGCCACCAAAATCACAGCGAGTGACCTTCCTTCAAGGTAATGACTTGTTGATTGAACTGGGTGCAACTAAATAGCAAAAGGGCCACATAACGTGGCCCTTTATCTATCTCTACCAAAGCAGAATACACTTAGTCGCGGAAGTTCTCGTATTGGAACGGCTGACCAAGCTCTGCTTCGCGGATAACGGCGATAGCGGCTTGCAGATCATCACGCTTCTTACCCGTCACTCGAACTTTTTCGCCCTGGATAGAAGCCTGAACCTTCATCTTTTTGTCTTTAATAAGCTTAACGATCTTCTTCGCCATAGGCGCTTCAATACCTTGCTTAAATACAACGATTTGGTGCCAGTTTTTACCTGTCGCTTCTTCCGGCTTTGCTTCCATTGCATTAACGTCAACACCACGTTTGGTTAGGTTACCACGTAAAATATCACGCATTTGCTTAAGCTGGAAATCACCTTCAGCACGTAGTTTAACTGACTCGTCTTTCTGCATTTCGAATGAAGCTTCAACTCCACGGAAGTCGAAACGAGTAGACAGCTCACGAGAAGCATTATCTACCGCGTTACGCAGTTCTACAGTATCGACTTCAGAAACAATATCAAAAGATGGCATGTCGGAATCCTTATTATAATCAACGAGCTTTTACGGCACTTGCCAGCATATCTAGCATAGTAGCGGTGTCTTCCCAACCTAAGCAAGGGTCAGTGATTGATTGACCGTAAGTTAGATTGTTAAGATCTTCCATAGACTGATTGCCTTCAAGAATGAAGCTTTCAGCCATGATACCAGCAACCTGGTTTTTACCTGATTTGATCTGCTCACAGATATCTTGTGCAACTTCAAGTTGCTTTCTGTGCTGCTTTTGACAGTTTGCGTGGCTGAAATCAACCACAAGACGTTCAGGTAAGCCGAACTCGCCTAGTTGTTTACACGCGGCATCAACCGATGCTGCATCAAAGTTAGGGCCTTTATCACCGCCACGCAGAATTACGTGACCAAATGGGTTACCACTGGTGCGGTAAACGGTCATGCGGCCATTCTTATCTGGCGAGTAGAAATAGTGCGACGCTTGAGAAGCACGAATCGCATCAATGGCAATTTTAATGTTGCCGTTAGTACCATTCTTAAAACCAACAGGGCAAGAGAGTGCTGATGCCATTTCACGGTGGATTTGAGATTCCGTTGTGCGTGCACCAATCGCGCCCCAGGTAATCAGGTCGGCAATGTACTGGCCAGTGATCATATCTAAAAACTCGGTAGCAGTAGCTAGACCAAGCTTATTGATATCGAGCAATAGCTTACGGGCTTTATTTAAACCAGTTTCCAGGGCGTAAGAGCCATCCAGGTTAGGGTCGGTGATTAATCCTTTCCAACCTACAACGGTACGTGGCTTTTCAAAGTAAGTACGCATTACGATGAAGAGTTCATCTTTGTATTGCGCTTGAATTGCTGCTAAACGCTCTGCGTAGTCAAGAGCGGCATCGGTATCGTGAACTGAACATGGGCCGACAATGACCAATAGGCGCTGGTCTTCCCCTGTAAGAATGTTTTCGATTTGGCGACGTGACTGTGCGATACGCTGAGCGACTTCATCTGTAATCGGATGGGCGCTTCCTAATTCTGCCGGAGTTGGCATTGGACCCAGCGGTTGGGTTCTTAATTCATCGGTTTTTAATGGCATACCACAGCCTGTTCTTTTTATTACGAAGCGATAAAGATAACGGAAACCAAGTTAGGAATAAACTACTTATCGTGATTCTTATTGGTATCAAACTGTAAAGTGCAAATTTATGCAGTTTTATTTACTAAAAATGCTCGTAAGCCCTTGTGTTATAGGGTGACGATAGGTATGTTGAAGAATAGAAATACAACGAAAACCTTTGCCTGGAGCAGTAATGAGTTTAACCCGTTCTAGCAGTATGCATCCTGCGCTAAATCTTGGTGATTCACTTCCTAAGCCTGATCAAGCATCAAGTGGTTCACATCTGTTTGTTTCACTATCTGAGATGATTTTGGAGCATATCTTTTATCATCCCGACCACGCATCTGTTCAGCCATCTCTGCCAGAAGCAGAGGTGGCATCGATTAATGCCATATTAGGCGACCTAAGCGTCGATTCGCACTTTGTGTCGACATTGACAGAGCAGATCCTGACAGAGGTTAAGCCACAACATCAATCAGTGCGCATTGACCTTGGCGGCGCCGACAGCTATAGCTTTCGTACTTTGTTAGGCGGGCAGCTTGAACCGCAAGAAGTCAACCCAGCACTGGGCTTACGTGGTGTGTCGCGTTACGCGAATGAAAAGTTTTCTAAGCTATTTGCGTTAGAGTGTCAGGTGATAAAAGCGCTGCAACAGCAGGGTTGCAATGTTGATATCGTTGTGCCGTTTGTACGCGGCCTGTCTGATGCCGCCAAGATCATTGATTTACTCGCGGAACAGGGGCTTCCAAGAGGTCTTAATGGACTGAAAGTGTTTTACACCATAGATGTTCCTTCCGCTGCTTTGCTATCAGAACGCCTGCTGCACTATTTCGATGGTGTGGTGATCAATTTAGAAAACCTTGCTCAATTTACTTTGGGTGTCGATCGTTTAAGTGAAGACCTTGAATACCTGTTTGACCCACAAAGTGACGCGGTGCTGCAGCTGATTGACCAGGCGGTTAAAGCCGCAACCAACAGCAGTAAACCAGTAGTAGTAACCAGTAATGGACTTATTCATTATGCTCGCTTGCAAGAATACCTTGTAGAACATCCACAAATTGAAGTTGTAGTGACGGTGTAACTGCTATTTAGACGCTAAGTCACTGTTTATAACGCCCAATGTTAATGAAATGTTGACATTGGGCGTTATTCGTTATGAACTAGGTTTAATTTCACTGGTCGGACTAGTTCAATGTTATCAGCTCTCTCTAAAGCAAATTTATATCTCAATCTGTTTGGTTTTTTCAAAGTTCCGTTTATCTGGTTAGCCAGACCTAAGATATTGCAATTGGATTCTGAACGGGTTGAAGTGAAAATCCCGCTAAAAAGAAGAACCAAAAATCATCTCAATAGTATGTACTTTGGTGTGCTTGCCGTGGGCGCTGATGTCGCAGGTGGTTTTATGGCGATGAGTAAGGCAGAGCAGTGCGGTAAGAGGGTATCTCTGGCGTTTAAAGCGGTCGATGGGCAATTTCTCAAACGCCCGGAAGCGGATGTTCACTTTGTCTGTGAAGATGGAAAACTGATCGATGAGATGCTGGAACAAACTTTCGCTACCGGTGAGCGGGTCAATCAGGCAGTGAAAATTACCGCCATCTGCCCAAGCCTGCATGGCGATGAACCTATGGCGGAATTCCTACTTACTCTGTCACTGAAGCGAATGGATGGCTGATGTCATCCACTTCAATTTGCTCAATAGCGACGATTTTGCTTCGGTTAAGAACGATCTTCCAACGGTAATAACGTGGGTTTCCGTCGTGATTGTTCTCTCTGGCAATCAGGTTTATCAGGTGGCGCTTTTCTACTGACTCTCGGCTCACCTGACCATTATTGTTCATGTAAACCTTGTTTGAACCTTTATCCATTAAACGCGTTAATGCACGCATGCTGACCAGTAGGGATTCACGAGTTTCTTCGTAACCACTCATAAACTTCGATGTCGACATTTCGGTCTTAGAGCTGTAGTGGAGGACTTGCTCCTCACGTTGTACTACACGCTTCTTACGAATCAACTGAATACGATCTGGCAACTTGTCCAGTAACTTATAGTCGAGCCACTCTAATTTCTGACCTACCGCTTTTTTGGTTGTCGGATCGAGATAGAGTTTACGCCATTTTGGTCGGCCCTTACGTAGCCAACGCCACAGGACATCGCGCAGGTCGTCTTTAAAGATTTCACGCAGCGCGTAGACAAACGACATCAGGATAATAAACGAAGCAGTGATTTCGCCCCAGTAGTCGCGAGCAAGGATAGCGGTAATGGTCACGAACACCATCACAAATCCGGTCGCGCCACCTTTGACCACACGCTTCATGTTCTTACCTAATGACTGAGTGCGTTCTTTAAGCACCACAGGGTGTTCGATCAGGCGGCGCAACAGACGCATTTTATTACTGAGTCGCGTTACGTCGTCACGTACACTTTTCGAGTTGTAGTTATTGAGCTTACGGTGTGCCGCCTCTTTTTCGACAATTGCCAGCAGACTCTCTTTAAGACTCTTATACTCACTATCACGAGGCATGTGAGCAACCAGCGACATCAGGCGCTGACCGGTATACCAGGAGAGGTAGTTGTCGATATTGGCATAGTAACGCTTGAGGCTTTCTTCATACGGGATGCTTCGACGTAGCTTTTTGAGAATATCGAGTGAAAGCTTGATGACTTCATCGACATCGTCGGTGGTTACAGACTCTTTGTTATGCTTATTCAGTTCGTTGACGGCTTTGTCTAGCGCAATCACATATTGATAAGCGAACAAACTCAAACTTACACGGTATTGAGTGGAAGAGAGGCGTCCTCGTTTTGCCAGTCGGCTGTGTACCAGAGGAAGGAGTGTTTTGTCACTGTAGTAAGCGCGTTTTTGGGTAATAGACTCGTAGTAGAACTCACTTTCTTTAAGTACGTCCGGTGAAAGCCCAAGTTCTCCGGGCACGAAAAAGTAGAGGTCTAAATCGGATTTCTTGGTGGCTGCCATCGCATGAGAAATCTTGAGAGTGATGCCGTCCTGCTTATCAACGGTGATCAATTACTGCTCCTAAAAAAGTACTAAATATCTGGCGCAAGCATAACAGAGATTCGCTATAATCACCGCAAATTTAACAAGAGACAGTTGAAATGATTAAAGTTGGTCAGATAAACCACTTAGAAGTAGTAAAAAGCGCCGATTTTGGCGTATTTCTCGATGCTGGCGATTACGGTACTACGCTGCTACCGAAACGTTTTGTTCCTGAGGGAGTAGAAATCGGTAGTTTTGTAGACGCTTTTTTATACTTCGATTCTGACAGTCAGTTAGTCGCAACAACTGAAACCCCAGTTGCCCAAGTTGGCGAGTGGGGATTGATGACCATTGAAGGCGTAAACTCGATTGGTGCATTTGCGGACTGGGGCATTAAAGGCAAAGATTTGCTGATCCCATTCAGTGAGCAGCGCACCCGTTTTGCTGCTGGGCAAAATGTTCTGGTTTACGTTTACAGTGACAAAGCGTCCGGCCGCATTGTTGGTACGACTAAGTTCAATAAGCTGCTTGATAAGACGCCACCAAAGTACACCCGCAACCAGCAGGTAGATCTGATCATCGCTGAACGTAGTGATTTAGGCTACAAGGCGATCGTTGAGGGCGAACACTGGGGCATGATCTTTAAATCGGACGTGTTCGGCAAACTGTTTATCGGTAAGAAGCTAAAAGGCTACATCAAGAACATTCGTGAAGACGGCAAGATTGACCTGTCGCTCCAGAAGATTGGTGTTGGCAAGATGGATGACCTAAGTCAGAAAGTCATTGATTTACTTGAGAAGAAGGGCGGTTTCCTGCCTCTGAATGATAAATCTTCTCCGGAAGCTATTTTTGCTGCCTTCCGTACCAGCAAAGGTACGTTTAAGAAAACCATCGGTGGCTTATACAAGCAGGGCAAAATTGTTATCGAAAAAGAGGGCATTCGCCTGAGCTAATCTGCTTATCGACATAGCAAACGAAAAAAAAGGCCCAAAGCTGATCCTGCTTTGGGCCCAGGGGAACGGCTCCTACAGAGCCTGCGCTAACTGGTTGATATATTGTTTATATCGATAACCTAATTGTAGTGTATCGTTAGCAGTTAGCTAGGCTAATGTAGAATTTCATACTATTGATTGAGCGATTAGAACAAGTTTTTATCTCTAACTAGTTCTCTTGGCAGACCATTCTTCACTCGGTTGCCAACCCACTTTCCTAATCCAATCACATCGTTACCGAGTTTGACGATCACTTCACCTTTACCAGATAAGTCGTCAGGGCGAACATCGCGTCCCATAAACCATTCGCGCGCATCATCAATAGAAAGTGCTATTGATGTAGATTCATTGCCAGTTGCTAAAGCGGTCGCGACTTGGTGCTGCCAACGATAACCTTTTTTATGAGCTTCAGCGATTTTGATACCCATACGGGAGAATCGCAGTTCACCTAGCATGGCTTCAAGAGCGTCAGGGAACAGCCATACGTCGTTGTCTCGTAGCCAGATTGAAGCGTCGTCTGGTAGTTCAATATCCAGTTGGGTTTTGAGTTGTTTAGCAATATCCGATTGTACTTTAGCGCTAGCCTTTTCGAACGGGAATTTACCTAAGCGTTTTTTAACTTTAGGTGCAGGAACCGATTCCAACTTACGCAGGCGAGCGACAAAGAAACCTTCGCAGTCGTAAACCTGAGGGAAAATGTGCAAGAAGCCTTCTTCAGTCAGGGCTTTATCTGCATTTGGGAATAGGGTCGCCAGACTTTCGAACTCTACCGCGTCACCAAAGGTTTCCTTTAGGTGATGACACACCTGTTGGTTCTCTTCGATACTCAATGTACAGGTTGAATAAACCATCACACCGCCTGGCTTAAGAGCATGGAAGGCACTCTCAATCAGGTCTTTCTGTGTATCGGAGATAGAGATAACGGACTCTTTGCTCCAGTTCTTCATTGCGTCAGCGTCTTTACGCACTGTACCTTCACCGGAACATGGCGCGTCGATCAGTACCGCGTCAAACAGTTCTGGTAACCAGCCGCCAAATACGCGGCCATCGAAGTTACTTAATGCGGCATTACGAACACCACAGCGCTCGATATTTGCATGAAGAACCTTAACACGGCTTGATGAAAATTCATTTGCCACCAGCACGCCTTGGTTACTCATTTTAGAAGCGATTTGAGTGGTTTTTGAGCCGGGCGCTGCTGCCATGTCGAGCACGCTAGTGAACGCTTGTTGTTGATCTAAGAACAGCGCTGAGACTGGCATCATAGAGCTGGCTTCCTGAATGTAGAACAGACCAGACATATGTTCTGCTGAGTTGCCAAGAGGAACTTCAGATTCATCTGCCTCAATCCAGAAACCTTCCTCACACCAAGGCACAGGCTCTAGTTGCCAACCTTTTTGCTGCGCTCGTTGAGTAAACTCTTCGATAGTCACTTTTAGGGTGTTGACGCGAATACTCTTACGCAGAGGGCGCTGACAAGCGGCGATAAAGTCAGCCATATTCAGCCCTTGGGGCAGAATCGATTCAATTTCCGCGAGAAAATCTTCAGGTAGGTATACGTTTTGGTGCAAGGCTCTGTCTCTACTAGCGTAAAAGGTCGCTGATTATAGCCAATTCAAACAAAAAACGCAGCGAATTCGCTGCGTTTTCTACCGTTAAGGTTTAGGTATTGCTGTTCTCCATGTGCTCCAGCTTTCTTCAGCTTTGGCATAGAGATAGAAGGACTGTCCCGGAGAGGCGACAGGTTCAAGCTGCTTCTGCTCTGGTGTTGCAAATGTGATCCCACCACGCATGATACTCTCCAGCGTGCCAGCTCTGACGTTTGCACCTGTAATGCCAATAGAAACATCAACGCCAGAAGTGTTCCAGAACACGCTATTGTGTCGAACTAAGTAGGCATACTCAAAATCAATCATAATGGTAGAGATCACTCGGTCTGCAAACTCACCCAGTTGTACGTTGGTCACCTGGCCAACTTCGATCTCGCGATAAAGAACGGGCGTGCCAGCTGTGATTGAACCACGTGATTCACTCTGCAGGGTAAAGGTAACGCCAGTATTCGCCTTCTGCTGATTATTGAGGGCAAAGCTGTGTCTTGATTTTCCGTTACCCGGTAACACACTAATCGATTGAGACAGCAGGTTCTGGATATTCTTAACCCCATTGAGACCAACTTCCGCTTTTGGTAGCCAGAAGTAAGAACCTTCGACTGCTATTGTGTTGGTGTATTCAGGCAAGATACGCGCTTTTACCTCAACGCTATCGTGTTTAAAGTCTGGCACGACCAAGGTTACTTCACCCACTTTTACACCGTTATAGTTAATAGCCGTTCCCTTACTAACGGTATTCTCGCCCTTAAAGGTTAAGGTGATCACCTGACCATATTTTCTTGCGGTTTTAAAGTCAGAGTAGAGTAGCCACTTGTCGTTCTGCTTGTTATCGACGCCCGGCAGAGAGTCAAAAGCTATGCCGCCCTGAATGAGAGATGTCAGGGGCGCCGCTTTGACATTTATACCTGCCAGACTAGCGTCGATTTCAACGCCTGAACGGTTCCAGAACACAGTTTGGTCTGTTACCAGATGCTTGTACTGGTTCTCGATACTGGCGCTAATAATCACACCGCCATCAACCAGATAGAAGTCAGCCACATTACCTACCTGTAGGTTACGATAGAGCAGTGGGCTGCCTTTGCTAATTGGTGGAAGCTCGTTGGCAAACAGGGTGAGTTTCGTTGAGCCGGACATGTTGTATTTAGCCAGTTCAGCCAGCGATTTGTTTTGGTACAACTTGTATTGCTGCTGCGGTGTGTCACTGCCTTCACTCACAAAGCTAATCGAGCCGGTCAAAAGTTGTTTCGCTGGTGGGACGGTAATGTTTAATCCTGACTCGGTCAGTTCGGCACTGGCACTACCGGTAACGAAAAAGCGGTTCTGCGACTTAATCAGGCGCGCATAGTCACTGTCTACCAGAGCGTCGAGCTGCACTTTGTCGTCGACGAGGTTAACTTGGGTCACTGAACCGACACTGATACCACGATAGAGAATGTTTGCTCCCTTATCTAAACCAAATGAGTTATCGGCGATTAGGGTAAGAGATACTGAACGCGCTTGCTGGCGGTTAAAGTCATCTTTTCTCACTGCGTTAAAGTGTCGTGAACGCTCACCTGTACCGGGAACAACGGTCAGGAAGTTACCCTTGATGATGTTGCCGATGTTTTCCACCCCAGAGAGGGAGACCTTTGCTTCTTCAAGAACAAAACGGCTGCCTGTGGTTAGCATGTCACTAAAGGCTGGCTGAATCGCTGCAGAAGCGACAATACGTTCTCTGCCTTTGCTGAGTTCCAAATCGGTAATCTGACCAATTTCAATACCGCGATACATGATTGGCGCACCGGAAGCATTGATCTTGTTGTCATCTGGTAAGTCGATTTTAATAGCGATACCACGACCTGCGGTTTTTAAGTCAGGGTAGAGCTTGTATTGAGTGTTATCAGCAACTGGCTCTCCACCATCTGGAGAATCCACGGCAATAGAACCACCAAGCAGGGCACTAAAGCTTTCAAGTCGTACATCAACACCTTCAAAGCCGATATTTGCACCAATACCACTCACATTCCAGAAACGGCTATCGTCAGTAATGATATGGCGGTACTCATCGCGAATTGACGCTTGAATAATGACATTCTTAGAGTCTTGGTCGAGCTGGTAGCTGTAGACCTCACCAATTGGAATCTTACGATAGACGATCTGAGAACCGACTGAGATGCCACCCAGATCTCTTGATTTAAGAGAGATGTTGAGGCCTTCCTCGGCAAGTAAGTCTGAAGGAGCACGTTCTAACGCCGTGAACTCAGTTTCTGGTTCAGAAGGGTTATTGCCCGGAGAGATCGCAATGTAGTTGCCCGAGACAAGAGCGTCCAAACCTGAAATGCCTGATAGGCTCGCGGTTGGTTTGACTAGCCAGAAGCGAGCTTCTTTAGTCAACAGTTTGGTTGCTTCCGGGTAAATATCTGCATCGACATAAATACTTTGTAAGTCTTCTGCCAGATTGATGTCCTTGACCATACCCACTTCTAAGCCCTGGTAGCGAATAGTGGTTCTTCCCGCAATCAGACCCTGAGCGTCAGAGAAGTAAATTTGTACTCGTTGCCCGGCATCCTGCACGGCTTTGAATACCAGCCAGCCTGCCAACACCATGGTTAAGATGGGCAGTAGCCAGAGCGGCGATATCCCTTTATTGCGCTTGATATGCGGGGAATATGAGTTTTGTGTAGGAGAAGGGTTACTCATTTAACGACTCTTTTTTATCAAATTCTTCCGGGTAGTTATCCCAAATCAGTCTCGGATCCATGCTTTCTGCGGCCAGCATGGTGAGCACAACTACGATACCAAATGCGACTGCCCCATAACCGGGTGTGAAGTCGAGAATTTGGCCACGATCAACTAATGTCATCATGATTGAGATAACAAACAGATCCATCATCGACCAGCGGCCAATCCATTTAATGACGAAATAGATCAGCATGCGATGTTTGTGGTAAATCTTGCGTTTAAACTGGATTGCCAATAGTAGATAGGAGAGACCAACAATCTTAGCGACTGGTACGACGATACTGGCGACGAAAATAATGATAGCGATACCTGTCATTCCGCTATTTACCAGCGACGCGACACCAGAAAAAATGGTGTCCTCTAATCGTTTACCATTGGTCAGCAGAATCGAAATCGGAATGATATTGGCTGGGAATATCGCGATAGTTGCCGCGATAAGATAGGCCCAGGTTTTTTGTATCGCGTGAGGTTTGCGATGATGAATCGGGCTTTGACAACGGAGACACTCTGTTCCCTCTGGTTGAGAGAGGTGACAGTGATGACAATGCAGTGTTTTCTCAGTTAATTGATAGTTTTCTTCGGCATGGAAGACTTCCCAATAGCGACGAACACTGACTCGCGTCACCAGTAACACCGTCGAGACCTGAAGCAACACCAGACCGATTAGCCCGGGACCAACAAAGATATCTGAGTAATCCTGTAGCTTAAAACAGGAAATCGCAATGCTGACCAAGAACACATCGATCATCACCCAGGCTTTGATATGCTGGATAATCGACAGTGATGTTTTTAACAGTCGAAATGAACCTTTACTCAGCGCGATATGGGCGGCCACCACCGAGCTGCACAAGAGCAACGGAGCGATCGAACTACAAAAGAATATCAGTAGCGACAGCATCACAAAGCCTTCCTGGAACAAGGCAAATACGCCAGAAGGGAGTGTGGCGGGAATCATTACGCCAAATAGCCGGATGCTGATAAAGTCGAAAAAATGGGAAGGGACAAAAAGCAATAAGCAAGTAATTGCGATGGCCAGATTACCCGATAATGAGGGGGTGCCGCCACGATATAGATGACTGTTGCATCTTGGGCAGTAGGCACTTCTACCGCGTTCTACGCTAACGAGATCGACCGGAAGTTCACAGCCGTGGCAAAGTCGCACATTGGTCGGTTTCGAGTCATGACCATGTAGCGTCTGAGGGGCGCTCATAGCTGCCCCTCTAGAGGTACTAGATTGAGAGGCAGGCTAAACGTGGTTTTGCACGTTGCCGTATAAGGTTTGATATAAGCCTTGTTGTTCAACCAATTCTCCATGCGTACCTGCTTGAGACACTTGCCCATCTTCAAGTACGTAGATCAAATCTGCCTGTTTAACGGCAGATAGCCTATGCGCAACGATTAACGTTGTACGACCCTTTAAAAATTCTGTAAGGGCTCTATGTAATGCAGCTTCAGTGGCAGTATCCAGTGCCGAAGTTGCTTCATCAAGGATGACGAATTTAGGGTTACTCAAAATCATTCTGGCAATCGCCAGACGCTGTCTTTGACCACCGGAAAGTCGAATGCCGCTGCGACCTATTTGAGTCTCTAACCCGTCACTTAATTGACTAATCACATCTTGCATCTGGGCGACTTCAAGTGTGCGCCACAGTTCAAGGTCATCATAGTCTGAGCCTAGTGTCAGATTATGCCTTAAAGTGTCATTAAAGAGTATAGGCTGTTGTAATACAACGGCAATTTGGTCCCTAATTATCTCAAAACTGATATCGTCAGTGGTTTGACCATTGTAGCGAATTACACCAGAGTCTGGTTGATAAACACCGATAAGCAACTGGATCAATGTTGACTTGCCACCCCCACTTGAGCCCACCAGCGCCACTTTCTTTCCTGCGGGTATAGTGAGGCTTAATTCAGACAGAACCTGTATTTCATCATTGTAGGAGAAGTTAACCTTATCAATCGTGACATCGACCTCACGATCTTCGTCGAAAGGATTGACCTTACTGACAGGTCGACTCTCTTCTTCTAAATCGAGTAGGGCATTGATCCTTTTTAATGCGGCTTTCGCGCTATACCAGGAGAACTGAATACCGAGCAGCTCCTGAACTGGGGACAACATAAACCAAAGATAACCGAATACAGCGAAAATCTGACCGATGGTTAAATCGCTAAATAGCACCATTAACATGGCCACGGCGCGGAACAGTTCAAAACCTAATAAGAATAGTAGGAAAGAGACCCGGCCAGCGGCTTCTGATTGCCAGGCGTATTTATCTGCGTCATGACGAATTTGGTCGGCCTGCGACTTTAGTTGATTAAGAAACTCGCGCTCGCGGTTGGCCGCTCGTAGCTGATAGATGCCGTCCAGAGTTTCGACCAGACGGTTCTGGAATCGCTCAAAAGATTGGTTCTCTCGCTTTTTAAGGTGCTTAACTTTGCTGCCCAATTTGCGAGAAAAATAGATAACTACAGGGTTAACCAGCAAAATGAACAAGCCTAAACGCCAGTCTAACCAGAGTAAAACACCCGCGGTACCGATTACCGTCAACAGACTGATCAAGAACTTACTTAAAGTAGAGCCGATAAACTGATCGATGGTTTCGATATCAGTGATTAAGTGGGCGTTGATACCACCTGAACCGCGTGTTTCATACTGGCGGATACTGATTCGTCCAAGCTTATCGATCATTTTACTACGCATTTGGTACGTAATGGTCTTAGACACCAACGTAAACTGACGGCTTTGAACGATAGCAAGCGCCTGACTGGCGGTACGCATGATGACCACCAGAAACAGAGTAAAGAAGATATAGCCTGTTGGGGTCTGGATGGAACTCGGTAACACGACATTCATCGCATCGAGACCAGCTCCGGGTTGATCCAACAGAATTTCATCAACCATTAATGGCATGAGTAAAGGAATCGGTACGCTGATTAACGTAGCGACCAGAGCGATAACGTTGGCAAGTATCAGTTTAGATTTATGCTTTTTTACTTGAGTTATCAGCCAAGAACGGCTAATAGTGTTGGGATTATCAATCATTATAATGAGAATGCTTACTATTAGTAGTTTGCGGAAATTGTACGCAGATTCATAGTGGAAGTCTCTAATTTTCAAATGGATGTATTAATGAAAATAGAACATTATCAACGCTTAACCAAGCAGGCTACGGCACTTATTGAATCTGAAACCGATCTGATTGCTAACTTATCTAACATTAGTGCCCTGTTAAACATGGAACTGGAGCGCTTGAACTGGGTTGGTTTCTATTTAATGAAAGAGGGCGAGTTAGTGCTCGGTCCTTTCCAGGGTAAGCCAGCTTGTGTGCGCATCCCTGTTGGCCGAGGTGTATGTGGTACAGCAGTAGCAACGAATACCGTTCAGCGTATTCATGATGTTCACCAGTTCGAAGGTCATATTGCTTGTGACGCAGCGAGCAATTCTGAGATTGTGATTCCATTTTCAATCAATGGTGAAATTTTTGGTGTACTTGATATTGATAGTCCGGAAGTGGGTCGATTTAACGAAATTGATCAACAAGGACTGACATTTTTGATGCGAGAAGTGCAAAAGCTGCTTAATTCACACGCTATCAAAGCATAAATTCTCTATTGAGTGTGGTTTTTCGCTTGCAGGTCACTATAATACCTCAAATATTTAATCTTAATGCTCGCGGATGTACCGCAATAACCAGGAACCCACATGGAAAACACTGAAAAGTTAAAAAACAGCAAAGAAGTTATCGCATACATTGCTGAATGTTTCCCTAAGTGCTTTACTTTAGAAGGTGAAGCTAAGCCACTTAAAATTGGTATCTTTCAAGATCTTGCGGAACGCCTAAGCGACGATCCGAAAGTAAGCAAAACTCAACTTCGTGCAGCGTTAAGACAATACACTTCATCATGGCGTTACCTTCACGGTGTTAAGCCAGGTGCAGTACGTGTAGATTTAGATGGCAACCCAGCAGGTGAGCTAGACGAAGAACACGTAGAACACGCTAAAACAGCACTAGCTGAGAGCAAAGCTAAAGTACAAGCTCGTCGTAAAGAGCAAGCACAGAAAGCTCGCGAAGAAGGCAAAGCGAAAGCTAAGCCAGCGGCGAAGAAGCCTCAAGGCCGTCGCCCACAACAGAACAAAGTACAAAAAGCCGCTAAGCCAGTAGAAACGCGCGCTCTGAATGCTGACGAAGTAAAAGTTGGCAATCAAGTTAACGTTAATATGGGCAAAGGAAACATGGCTGCGACTATCGTTGAAATCAATAAGGAAGATGTGCGTGTTCAACTGACTAACGGCCTACAAATGGTTGTAAAAGCGGAGCACTTACGCGCATAAAGGAGATACTCCTACGCATGAAATGCCGTTCAAAATTGTCGCTGATTGCTGCTAGCCTATGGCTAGCAGCTTCTACAGCTCATGCTTTAGAAGCAAACATCAGTCTAGAGGACTTACCGGTCCTTTCTCCAGAAGCTCAGCATGAGACAGCCAGCAAACGTGTCACATCTCGCTTTACCCGTTCTCATTACAAGCACTTCTCGCTAAACGATCAGTTCTCTCAAGCTATTTTCGAACGCTATATCGAAATGCTTGATTACAATCGTAATATCTTCACTCAGGCGGATATCGACTCATTCAAATCTTGGACATCAGGTATTGATGACCAACTGAAAGTGGGTGATAACCAAATTGCTTTTGATGTCTATAACTTATCGATCAAACGTCGTTACGAGCGCTTCCAGTATGCCTTGTCGATTCTAGATAAGGAGATGAGCTTTGACAGCGATGAGACGATTGAACTTGATCGTAGTGAAGAAGCATGGCCTGCCAATACTGCTGAACTTGACGAACTTTGGCGTAAACGCGTTAAGTATGATGCGTTAAACCTTAAGTTAACAGGTAAGGACTGGGACGAAATTAAAGACGTATTAGGTAAGCGTTATAACAATGCGCTTAAACGTCTTGGTCAGACTCATAACGAAGATGCATTCCAGCTGTATATGAATGCTTTCGCTCGTGAAATTGATCCACACACAAGTTATCTCTCTCCGCGAAATGCCGATCAGTTCCAAACTGATATGAACCTGTCACTAGAAGGGATTGGTGCCGTACTGCAAATGACGGATGACTATACGGTTATTCGCTCACTGGTTGCTGGTGGCCCGGCATCGAAAAGCAAGCAGTTAGCGGAAGGTGACCGTATTATAGGTGTGGGTCAGGATGGCGAAGATATCGTTGATGTGATCGGTTGGCGACTGGATGATGTTGTACAGTTAATCAAGGGGCCGAAAGGCACTAAGGTTAATCTGCAAATCTTACCGGAAGGTAAAGATGCTAAGGCAGAAGTCATTACCATAGTTCGTGACAAAATCCGTCTTGAAGATCGAGCGGTTAAGTCAGAAGTTATCGAAAAAGATGGTAAGAAAATCGGCGTACTAGAAGTACCAAGCTTCTATGTCGGCCTGGCTAAAGACACTGATAAACTTATTGGTGAACTTAAAGAAAAGGGCGTTGATGGAATCATTGTCGACTTACGTAACAACGGTGGTGGTGCTTTAACCGAAGCAACAGCGTTGTCTGGTTTGTTCATCACTAGCGGACCTGTTGTGCAAGTCCGTGACAGCTATGGCCGAATCAATGTTAACAGCGATACGGACGGTAAGATTAGCTATGATGGTCCATTAACCGTTCTGGTCAACCGATACAGTGCGTCTGCTTCAGAGATTTTTGCCGCAGCAATGCAGGATTATGGCCGCGCGATTATTTTGGGTGAAAACTCTTTTGGTAAGGGTACGGTGCAACAGCATCGCTCACTAAATCATATCTATGATCTTTTCGATAAAGAATTAGGCTATGTTCAGTACACCATCCAAAAGTTCTACCGTATTGATGGTGGTAGTACGCAGAATAAAGGCGTTGCTCCTGACATCGCATTCCCAACTGCAGTAGAGCCAAGTGAAACGGGTGAGTCTGTAGAAGATAATGCATTGCCTTGGGATAGTATCGACCAGGCTAAATACCAAGTGTTACAGCGTAACGAGGCTTTGATTGGTAAGCTAACGGCTAAGCATCAGACCCGTATTGCGAAAGATCTTGAGTTTCGTTTTGTCGCCGAAGATATTGAAAAATACAAGGCGGAAAAAGACGATAACACCCTGTCTCTAAATGAGAAAACTCGTAAAGCAGAGAGTGATGAAGCTGACGCTAGACGTCTGGCTCGTATCAATCAGCGACAGAAAACTGAGGGTAAAGAGCCTTTCAAAACGCTAGATGACATACCAAAAGATTATGAAGCACCTGATGCGTATCTAAACGAATCAGTGGCCATCATGGTCGATATGATTAAATCGTAAGATTAATCAGCCTGTTAAAAAGCGAGCCCAAGTGGCTCGCTTTTTTTATCCGGCTAATTATTGTGATAAAGATCAATTTTTTTCGCTAAATGTAACTGTCGTGCCTAAGCTTAAAGAAAAGAGTAAGGAGCGCGCTATGAGATTGATAGTTTTATTATCACTAATTTTTAGCTTCTCGGTTCTCGCTAATGGAGTGCGAGACAATAGCGATTTGACTCAGTTTGACCAACCGTTTCTACTAGGGGATTGGTACCTTGTTAATCCGAATCCCGAACAGTCTCGAGAAAACTTTTTGGCGATCAAGCTTTCGTTAGACTCAAACTATAATTTTAAAATTGATATCCAGAAAAGGGACTACTCAGTCGACCATTGGGAAGGTTTCTATACCGCTAACGATGACACACTCATATTAGGCTTGAACACCTCTGAACCTCAGGTGTACGAGTACTCCGCGAATCATAACCTGCTCAATCTGAACGGTGTGGTTTTTACTAAAGCACTCTCTAATTCATTAGCTGGCATGTGGTCGAGTGCCCATTTAGGCGGAGATGACATGTTGACCAGCGATGTTCATCAGCTCGATTTGATTCTGCAGCCTGATTTTGTATTTATGTTCCGAGTCAGTAACGACCAGGGAGATGAAGCGATTCACAAAGGTGTTTACTACACCGAAGGCGAACATTTGGTGTTGCTGTATGAGAATGGTGAACACGAAACTCGCTACACACTTAACAGTGATACGCTGACTTTAGAAATGGAAGAAGGGGCGCTCTACGCAGTACTTAACCGAATACGTTAAAAACGCTTGGAGGATAAATGTGACCTTTGATGCGTAAATAGGCAATCAGTTTGAGTTTTACGTCAACAATAGACAAAAAACGAGGTATTTCGACATCGAGCCTCGTTTTTTTATATTCAGAGTTGTAAGCTAATACCAATTTTTAAAGGTCGGACTTCGACCTTTATACTTATCACGCCCTGTCACAGTCGGCGTGCTATTCACATGCATTCAGTCAGAAGGATTTCGACATGGCTCAGACTCCTCAAGCCAAGTACCGCAAAGATTATCAATCTCCATCACATACCATCACAGATATCGATTTAACTTTCGATCTCTACGACAACGAGACAACGGTTACTGCGGTATCGCAAGTTAAACAACTTAAAGAATCAACGACGCTTCGCTTAGATGGTGAAGACATAAAGCTTCAAAGCATCTCAATTAATGGCGAAACCTGGACTGACTATAGCGAAGTTGAAGGTGGTTTAGAGATTCGCCAATTGCCAAGCGAGTTTGCTCTTGAGATTGTGACTCTTATCGACCCTGAAGCGAACACGGCTCTTGAAGGTCTTTACAAGTCAGGTGGCGCATTCTGTACTCAGTGTGAAGCGGAAGGTTTCCGTCGTATTACATATTACATGGATCGTCCTGATGTATTAGCAAAATACACGACCAAAGTGATTGCTGATAAAGCGCAAAATCCGTTCCTGTTAAGTAATGGTAACCGCGTTGCAGAAGGCGAACTAGAAGGCGGTCGTCACTGGGTTCAATGGCAAGACCCACATCCAAAACCAGCGTACCTGTTTGCATTGGTAGCAGGTGATTTTGATGTGCTACGCGACAAATACGTCACTCAGTCTGGTCGTAACGTAGAGCTAGAAATCTTTGTCGACAAGGGCAACCTTGATCGTGCACCACACGCAATGACGTCACTAATTAACTCAATGAAGTGGGACGAAGAGCGCTTTGGTCTGGAGTATGACTTAGACATTTACATGATTGTCGCCGTTGATTTCTTCAACATGGGTGCGATGGAAAACAAAGGTCTCAACATCTTTAACTCTAAGTTTGTTCTGGCTAATGAGAAAACGGCGACGGATACCGATTACTTAGGCATTGAAGCGGTTATTGGTCATGAGTACTTCCATAACTGGACAGGTAACCGAGTGACTTGTCGTGACTGGTTCCAGTTAAGCCTTAAAGAAGGTTTGACGGTATTCCGTGATCAGGAGTTTTCATCTGATCTTGGTTCTCGTGCTGTTAACCGTATCAACAATGTCAGAATCATTCGTGGCCCTCAGTTTGCTGAAGACGCAAGCCCGATGTCTCACCCGATTCGCCCTGACAAAGTGATCGAAATGAACAACTTCTACACTTTAACTGTTTATGAAAAAGGCAGTGAAGTGATCCGTATGATGCATACCTTATTAGGTGAAAAGGGCTTCCAGAAAGGTATGAAGTTGTATTTTGAACGCCATGATGGCACAGCGGCAACCTGTGAAGACTTTGTATCTGCGATGGAAGATGCGAGTGGCGTTGACCTTAAGCAATTCCGCTTATGGTACAGCCAGTCGGGTACGCCAACAGTTAGTGTGACCAGCAGTTACGACGCACAGCAACAGACTTACTCTCTAACTGTTGAGCAATCAACAGAGTCAACTCAGGACCAGGCCGACAAGCAACCACTTCATATTCCTTTTGATGTAGAACTGTATGCAGCAAATGGTGATGTTATTGAGTTACGCCGTAATGGTTGTGTGGTTGGTAATGTACTTGATGTTACTGAAGCGAAACAGACATTTGTGTTTGAAGACGTTACAGAACAACCAGTACCTTCATTGCTACGTGAATTCTCTGCACCAGTTAAGCTAGAGTATGACTACAGCGATGAAGAGCTGACCTTCCTAATGGTGCATGCGCGCAATGAGTTTGCTCGTTGGGATGCAGGTCAAATGCTGTTGGCGAAGTATATTCGTTCAAACGTGGAGAAAGTGCAGTCGGGTGAAGAGGTAGAACTCTCTGCTGCTGTCGTTGATGCCTTCCGCGGAGTATTACTGTCTGACCAACTTGAGCCAGCGTTTATTGCAGAAGTCCTTTCGTTGCCAAGCTTTAATGAAGTCTCTGGTTGGTATAAACAAGTAGATGTAGACGCAGTAGCGAAAGTACTAAAAGCACTTAAAGTGATTCTGGCGTCAGAGTTACATGATGAGCTTAGCGCAATTTACCACAGCTCTAAACAGGAAGAGTACTCAATTGAACATGCGGCAATTGGCCAACGTTCACTTCGCAACACCGCACTAGGATTTTTAGCTTACACCGAGCAGGGTAACGAACTTGCGAAAGCCCAGTACGCTGATGCCAACAATATGACTGACACGATTGCGGCGATGAGTGCAGCAAATAGTGCTCAACTTGAATGTCGTGAAGCACTGATGCAAGACTACAGCGATAAGTGGAAACACGATGGCTTAGTTATGGATAAGTGGTTTGCTCTTCAGGGTACAAACCCAGCTGAGAATGTGCTTGAAGTCATTAAGCAGACGATGAGCCACGAAGCGTTTAGCCTTAAAAATCCTAACCGTACTCGTAGCTTAATCGGTTCTTTCCTTAACATGAACCCGGTACGCTTCCACGCTAAATCTGGAGAAGGCTATAAGTTTGCAGGGGAGATCTTACGCGAGCTAAACAGCAGTAACCCACAGGTAGCATCTCGCCTAATCGATCCTTTGTTGAAGTTCCGTAAATATGATCCTGCTCGCCAAGAGCTAATCAAGGCAGAGCTAGAGACATTAAAAGCAATGGACAACCTGGCTAAAGACCTATTCGAGAAAGTGACCAAAGCACTGGAATCGTAATCAAATTGGTCAAAACAGTAGCGCTTTTCGCGCTACTGTTTATTTGTACAGTGTTTTTGTTTTATTGGAAAAAGCGTTACTTTTTTAACCGATTTATGAATCAATACTACTTCACTCTTAACATCAGTTATCAAACTTTTCTTTCTCATTACAATGGTGCCGCGAGCAACATTTTAGTGGTGACAGACAATGGCTTACGCCTACAATTGCCTGCATCGCGTTTCAGGCCTTTTGTTAGTCAAATAGGGCTAAAAGGGCGTTTTAGATTAACAACTGACCAAAATAATAAGTTTTTGAAGTTAGAACTTCTGTGAGCAACTGATTTTATAGAAGTTTAAATAGAACATTAGTCACATTATCAAACATTTCACCTCTTACCACTCCTAAAAGAATTAACTATTTATCAATAAAGCTTTTACAATAAAGCGGCATTACCCGTGTTAAGCACTATGCTTACAACATCCCCAAAATACATACAATTCTAATTGTGGAGTGTGATTATGACCGCGCGTGAAACATTGATGCCGGTTCTGCTTGAAAAAGTTTATAAGCTTATTCAAGACAAACTCGAGCTTGCTCATCAACCCCTAGTCACCCAACTTGCTCAACATTTATTTAGTAACATTTCTCAGGACGATTTGGTCGAACGTAACGAATCTGACTTATATGGCGCAGTGGTTTCACTTTGGCACCATATCAATGAGAAAAAAGCTGACGATATTTCTGTTCGAGTTTTCAATCCAACCGTAAGTCGCCAAGGCTGGCAATCAACTCACACAATCGTGGAGATTGTGGTTCCTGATGGTCCGTTTTTGGTCGACTCAGTAAAAATGGCACTAAGCCGTTTGGATCTGTCATCACACTTAATGCTCCATGGTCCGACTCAGATCTCGCGTTCAAAAGATGGTGAGATTACTGGCATCAACCAAGGAGAGGGCGCCCTACAGTCACTGTTCCATATTGAGGTTGACCGCCTGAGCGATAAAGAAGCAATGGCTTCACTGAAAGAGGAACTTCTGAGTATTCTTAACGACACTGGTCTGGTTGTTCAAGACTGGTTACTGATGGTTGAGAAACTGGAAGAAGTGACTGCTCAAGTAGAAGCACAGCAGGGCAAGGTCGAGATCCAACGCGATCGTTATGACGAGTCGATCCAGTTCTTACGCTGGTTAGGAAATCATAACTTCACCTTCATGGGATATAAGGAATATGACCTTGTGTCTGTCGATGGCGACACTGAACTAAGACCTTCACCGGACAAAGGGCTTGGCCTGTTTGCAAACCGTGATCGTGTTCGTACAGTAAAACTGTCTGACTTCCCTGATTCTGCACGCCTTGAAGCGAAGAAGCCATTCTTACTTATCGTGACTAAAGGTAACCGAGCATCGCGAATTCACCGTCCGGCTTACACAGACTACATTGGCATCAAGAAGTTTGATGAAAATGGCAAGGTAATTGGTGAGCACCGATTTACTGGTCTGTATACTTCTGCGGTATATAACCAGAGCGTTGAAGGAATTCCTCTCATCCGTGAAAAAGTTGAGCGTATCCTCGAAGCAAGTCGTTACCGTGAGGGGTCATACTCTTACAAAGCACTTCACAATATCTTAGAAAATTACCCACGTGATGAACTACTGCAGGCCAAAGAAGAAGAGCTGCTAGAAGTTGGTATGGGCGTTGTACAAATGCAGGACCGTGACCTGTTACGTCTGTTTGTACGTAAAGACCCGTTTGGCCGCTTCTTTAGCTGTATGGTGTATGTAACAAAAGATCGTTACAACACTGAACTTCGCCGCCAGACTCAGCGCATCTTGCAGCAGTACTTCGGCTGTGAACAAGAAGTAGAATTTACTACCTACTTCTCAGAGAGCCCACTCGCTCGTACTCATTACATTGTTCGTGTTGATAACAACAACATGGACGTCGACGTTAAAACGATTGAGCAAAACTTAATGGAAGCATCTTCAACTTGGGATGATCGTTTATCAGAAGCGATCGTGGCAAACTTTGGTGAGAGTAAAGGTCTGCCTTTAGCGAAAGATTACTTGCGCGCTTTCCCACGCTCATACAAAGAAGATGTTATGCCTGGTTCTGCGGTAGCGGATATCGAACGTCTTGAAAAACTAAGCGATGACAACAAACTTGGTATGCTTTTCTACCGTCCTCAAGAACTGGGTTCGGATTCTAAGTCTGTACGTCTGAAACTCTACCACCGTGATGAGCCAATCCACCTATCTGATGTTATGCCAATGCTTGAAAACCTTGGCCTGCGCGTGATTGGTGAATCACCATATGAAGTTCGTAAGGCGAACGGTCAAGTATATTGGATCTTGGATTTCTCTATGCTGCATAAGAGCGAGAAGACGGTTGATCTTCGTGAAGCTCGTGATCGTTTCCAACAGGCATTTGCAGCCATCTGGGCTGGTGAACTAGAAAGTGATGGCTTTAACCGTTTGGTACTTGGCGCTTCACTAACTGGTCGTGAAATCTCAATTCTTCGTGCTTATGCTCGTTACATGCGCCAGGTTGGTTTCCCATTCAGTCAACAATACATCGAAGAGACACTTAGCCATTACCCTGATTTGGCGAAAGGTCTGGTTGATCTGTTTGCTAAACGCTTTGAACCAAAATTCAAAGGCAGCCAGAAAGGTCAAAATGATCTGATTGCTAAGATTACTGAGCAACTTGATCATGTAGAAAGCCTGGATGATGACCGTATTATCCGTCGCTACATGGAAATGATCACCGCAACGCTGCGTACCAACTACTACCAGGTAGATGACAACAAGCAGTTTAAGCCGTGGCTATCATTGAAGATGAAGCCAAGTGATATTCCTGAAATTCCTCAACCAGTTCCTGCGTTCGAGATCTTCGTTTACGCACCGGACATTGAAGGTGTTCACCTGCGTGGCGGTAAAGTTGCTCGTGGTGGTCTGCGTTGGTCAGATCGTCAGGAAGACTTCCGTACAGAAATTCTTGGTCTGGTAAAAGCACAGCAAGTTAAGAACACGGTTATCGTTCCTGTAGGTGCAAAAGGTGGCTTCGTTTGTAAGCGTCAGCACACGCTAAGTGGCCGTGACGAGATCTTTGCTGAAGGTCAACGTTGTTACAAACGCTTTATCCGCGCACTACTTGATGTCTCTGACAACATCATTGAAGGTGAGGTGGCTCATCCGAAGAATGTTGTGCGTCACGATGAAGATGATCCGTACTTGGTTGTAGCTGCCGATAAGGGCACGGCGACATTCTCGGATCTGGCGAACTCAGTTTCTGAAGAGTACAACTTCTGGCTGGGTGATGCATTTGCTTCTGGTGGTTCGAATGGTTACGACCACAAAGCTATGGGCATCACGGCTAAAGGTGGTTGGGAATCAGTTAAACGCCATTTCCGTGAAATGGGAATTAACTGTCAGACTACCGACTTCACTGCAATCGGTGTAGGTGATATGGCAGGGGATGTATTTGGTAACGGCATGCTACTGTCTAAGCACATCCGTCTGCAGGCTGCATTTAACCACATGCACATCTTCATTGATCCAAACCCGGATTCAGCTTCAAGTTGGGAAGAGCGTAACCGTCTATTCAACTTACCTCGTTCAAGTTGGGAAGATTACAATGCTGAACTGATTTCTGCTGGTGGCGGTATCTTCTCGCGTCGTGCTAAGTCGATTGCACTAACGCCAGAAATTCAGAAGATGCTACGCACTAAGAAAGCATCTGTAGCGCCAAACGATTTGATCAAAATGCTGCTATCAATGGAAGTGGATCTTCTATGGAATGGTGGTATCGGTACTTACGTTAAAGCCGCAAGTGAAACACACACTGATGTTGGCGACCGTGCTAATGATGTACTGCGTATTGATGGCCGCGACCTGAAAGCGAAAGTTGTTGGTGAAGGTGGTAACTTAGGTATGACTCAGTTAGGGCGTATTGAATATGCTCTTAACGGTGGTCGTGTCAATACCGACTTTGTCGATAACGTTGGTGGTGTAGACTGTTCAGATAACGAAGTTAACATCAAGATCTTCCTCAATGGTCTGGTGACTAATGGTGATCTTACCGTTAAGCAGCGCAACAAGATCCTTGAGTCGATGGAAGACGAAGTCGGCGAGATTGTACTTGATGATGCTTACTGTCAGGCTGAATCAATCTCAGTGACTGAGCAACAGGGCACTTCACTGGTTAAAGAGCAAATTCGCTTTATCCATACTATGGAAAAAGCGGGTCACCTTGACCGTGCACTGGAATACATTCCTGACGACGAAACGCTATTAGAGCGTGAGAAGCAGGGTATGGCACTGACTCGTCCAGAACTTTCAGTACTTGTTGCATACGGTAAGATGGTTCTTAAAGAAGAGTTGGTTCACGAAGACATCGCTAATGACGACTTCCATGCTCAACAGCTAACCAACTACTTCCCAACAGAGTTACGCCGTAACTATTCAGCCCAGATGGACAACCATCCACTGCGCGCTGAGATTATTGCTACCGCTCTTGCTAACCAAATGGTTAACGAGATGGGATGTAACTTTGTTACTCGTCTGCAGGAAGAGACGGGTGCACACGTGGTTGATATCGCAAATGCTTATGTGGCTTCACGTGAAATCTTCGGTCTTGGCAATGTTCTGAAACAGCTTCGTGAACTGGATAACACGGCAACTACGGTTGCTCAGTACGACATGATGTTCTACGTCCGTCGCACGCTACGTCGTCTGTCTCGCTGGTTGCTACGTAACCGCAATGGTCGTCAATGTGTTAAAGCTCTGATTGAACTTTATCAAGGTGATGTAGAAACGATCAAACAACATCTGGATGACATGTTGGTTCCTTCCGAAGTTGAAGAGCACAACGAAATGGCTCAGGCTTGGATCGAGCAGGGTATTGATGCTGAACTGGCTAATTATGTAGCGCGTCTGTCTAGCCTATACTCAGTACTGGATATATCTACAGTAGCTCGTGAAAAAGGCAAAACTGTCGAACAGAGTGCTAAGTTGTACTACAACCTGGGCGATCGTCTGTCACTGCACTGGTTCTTGAAACAGATCAATGGTCAGGCGGTGGATAACCACTGGCAAGCATTAGCTCGAGCAGCTTTCCGCGAAGATCTGGATTGGCAGCAACGTCAGCTAACCGGTCAGGTACTAAGCTGTGGCTGTGCTCCAGAGGATCTCGATGTGATGAAAGCACTCGATGACTGGATCGTGACCAATGAAATCTCACTGCATCGTTGGGAAAACATTCTCAATGAATTCAAGGTGGGTTCAGTGCACGAGTTCGCGAAATTCTCTGTTGCTTTACGCGAACTGATGCTGTTAAACCTCAATTGTTCAGCAAATGAGTAAACGATTGCTATAATTCGTTGAATTAATCGGTAAAACATTTAATAATACAGCCCCGTTTACACGGGGCTTTTTTCTTTCGGAGGCACAATGCTTTACCGTCTAGCCAGAACTGGCTTTTTCCAACTTGATGCCGAAAAGGCACATGATCTTGCGATTCAAAACTTCAAACGTTTTACTGGTACTCCAGTTGATCTTCTTTATCGCCAACAACTACCACACCGTCCCGTCGAATGTATGGGTCTGACCTTCCGTAATCCAGTCGGCCTTGCTGCTGGTCTTGATAAAAACGGCGAGTGTATTGAAGCATTTGATGCAATGGGCTTCGGCTTTGTCGAAGTAGGGACAGTGACACCGCGTCCACAATCTGGAAATGATAAGCCACGTTTGTTCCGTCTGGTTGAAGCTGAAGGCATTATCAACCGTATGGGCTTTAACAACCTGGGCGTTGATAACCTGGTCGAGAATGTTAAGAAAGCGAAGTTCGATTGCGTACTTGGCATTAACATCGGTAAGAATAAAGACACTCCAATCGAAAAGGGTGCGGAAGATTACCTGATTTGTATGGAAAAAGTGTACGAGCACGCTGGTTACATCGCGGTAAACATCTCGTCACCAAACACTCCGGGACTACGCTCACTTCAGTATGGTGAAGCACTGGATGAACTACTGTCAGAGCTTAAGGCAAAACAAGCAGAACTTGCTGAAAAGTATAGTAAATATGTACCGCTGGCACTAAAGATCGCGCCAGATCTTAGTGACGATGAGATCAAACAGATCTGCCAGTCTCTACTGACTAATAATATCGATGCTGTAATTGCGACTAACACAACATTAGATCGTTCAATCGTTGAAGGCATGAAACATGCGAACGAGGCGGGTGGTTTAAGTGGTCGACCTGTGCAGTCTCGCAGTACTGAAGTTGTTCGCCGTCTACACGAAGAACTTAAAGACCAAATCCCTGTGATTGGGGTAGGTGGTGTTGATTCTTATGTTGCAGCAAAAGAGAAGATGATGGCTGGTGCTAAACTGGTTCAGGTTTACTCTGGCTTCATTTACCATGGTCCTGCACTAGTACGTGATATCGTAAAAAATCTATAGAAGTTTAAGAGGTTAGTGACATTGTCACTAATTCTAAATCTATTATCTGCACTCTATTCTGAGAGGAAATGAATTTTCATTTCCTCTTTTTTTTCGTCTCTGAGCTAATAAAATCCACAAATACTACTTGGAAAGGTAATTAAGCGTTTTACCTAATTTCATACCACTAACAGAGATGGAACGATGCTTAAACCCAATGACAAATGGACTTGGTACTATGATGACGCAGAACAGCATCTAATGTTGGATCTGGGTGATGATATGGTATTTAAGACCAACCTTCCTCGTAAGCTAGTTGTCGATTGTGCAATTGGCGTTAATGAATTCTCTGTAGATGATGCATCTGCATTCCAGACATACAAAGAACAAATCGCTTTATTAGGCTTAAGTGAGCCTAGACAAGCTGAACTCGCTTTGTACTGTGTCGCAGCAAAACGTTTCCATAAACCAGTCCAACCTAAGAGCTGGTTCTTTGACAACCTTTCAGATGGACAAATGACTCCAGAAGAGGGTGATTTGATTCGTTTAAGCAATTCCTATAGTGATGGCTACTTTATCGTATTAGAGGTAGGAGAGTGCGCGAGTCTTTGCGCTTCTGTCTGCCTGGAAGAGTTTGCCCTGAACGGTTCAAAATGCCTTCAGTTTGGCCAGGCGATTAAAGTGATGCACGACAGACTTGTTATCTGCAACCACCATTTTCATGCTCAACCAATCGCCTTGGTTAGCTAATCAATAGACTTTATCGTTCCTTTGTTTCATTTCCCGCCAGCTATAAGCTGGCTTTTTTTTGCCTTCAATTTACCCATTCTGTTCACTGCTAGAGCTATTTCACATGTGAGACCCGTACAAATTTTAAGCGAATAGTGCGCTTATTTTTCAGTCAATTTGCCTCGTTAATAGGGTGAATAGCCATCTAAATTCCCCATTTAGCCAAAATCTGTAATTAAATTTCAATTAAAAACACCTCTGGTATATACCAATTTTAGTGCGAATAAGTATTCACTTCGTCTTGAGGCCAACTTCAATTGTAAAAAGCCCTTGATTTGAATTGATGTAGATGAAAGTTGATGACAAGAGAGCAACAGGTCACGAAATGTACGTTTGATGAGTTAATTGAAGGTAAATTCTGGAATGGACTAACGATAAACTAATGATGTCGGGTATAATGCGGGGTCATTTTCTACTGAATTAAAACATCACTATGCATCAATATCTTGCGGTTACGTCCAATGGTCTAGAAAACCTATTGGTTGACGAGCTAACTAAGCTAGGGATCAGCGACGCTAAACCTGTGCAGGCGGGCGTACGTTTCAAGGCGAGCAACGAGCAGATTTATCGCGTCTGTCTATGGAGCCGTCTGGCTTCACGTTTTGTTCGTGTACTATCTGAGTTCACATGTAACGATGATATGGATCTGTATCTAGCGTCTTCAGCAGTGAACTGGGTGAATCAATTCCATAGCTCGAAGAAGTTTGTCGTTGACTTTAACGGTACTAACCGCGAAATCCGTAACAGCCAGTACGGTGCAATGAAAGTTAAAGATGCGGTAGTGGACAGCTTTGAGAAAAAGAACCTGCCACGTCCTTCGATCAGTAAAGATCAAGCCGATCTTCGCATTCATGTTCGCTTACATAGAGATAAAGCTATCCTTGGTATCGATATGGTAGGCGGGGGGTTGCATCAACGTGGCTACCGACCTGCATCAGGCCGTGCTCCTTTACGTGAGACTCTGGCTGCAGCGATTATCCTGCGTAGTGGGTGGGACACTGATAAGCCTCTATTAGACCCAATGTGTGGCTCTGGTACGCTACTTATTGAAGCGGCCATGATGGCTGCAAATATGGCACCAGGTGTAAACCGTGCTAAGTGGGGCTTTGAGTCACTAGAAGACTTCGAACCTGAGTTGTGGGCAGAGATTAAATCTGAGGCTAGTGTACAAGCTCGCCGTGGTGTCAATAAAACTGACACCAAGTTTTATGGCTTCGATAATGACTCACGCGTGTTGAAAACTGCTCAAGATAACGCTCGTCGTGCAGGTGTTGAGTCATTGATTGAATTCAAACTTGGTGATGCTGCGGAAGTTATGCGTCCTGAAGGCTTCGAAGCAGGGGTCATTGTATCTAACCCGCCATATGGTGAGCGTCTAGGTACTCAACCAGGCTTAATTGCTCTATATACCGCGTTTGGTGCTCAGCTTAAGTCAGAGTTTGGTGGCTGTCAGGCATCGATTTTCTCTAGCTCAGACGAATTATTAAGCTGTTTACGTATGCGTGCAGACAAACAGTTTAAATTGAACAATGGTGCGTTACCGTGTCACCAAAAGAACTACTCGATCAGTGAGCGCGCGGCGCAAGACTCAAGTGACAATGTAACTGAATCTTTGGTTGCTCCAGACTTTTCAAACCGTCTAAAGAAAAATATTGCTAAAATCGGCAAGTGGGCGCGTAAAGAAAAACTCGATTGTTACCGTATCTATGATGCAGATTTGCCTGAATACAACGTTGCTATCGATGTGTATTTGGATCAACTGGTCATTCAGGAATACGCAGCACCAAAGAACATCCCTGAAGAGAAAGCGAAACGTCGCCTAACGGATATTATTCGTGCCACGATTCAGGTTACCGAAACTCCTGCTAATAAAGTGGTACTAAAAGTTCGCGAAAAGCAGAAGGGACGTTCTCAATATCAGAAGCTATCACAGCAATCAGAAACACTGGTTGTTAATGAGTATGGCGTGAAGCTATCGGTTAACCTACACGACTACCTAGATACCGGTTTGTTCCTTGATCATAAGATCACGCGCCGTAAGCTTGGTGAGATGGCTCAGGGCAAAGATTTCCTTAACCTGTTCGCTTATACCGGTTCTGGTACCGTTCATGCTGCATGTGGTGGTGCTAAATCTACCACTACGGTTGATATGTCTAACACTTACCTTGAGTGGGCGAAAGAGAACATGAAGCTCAACGGTCAGGTAGGTCGCCAGCACCGCTTTGAACAGGCGGACTGCTTACAATGGCTAGAGACTTCGACCGCTCAGTTTGATCTTATCTTTATTGATCCTCCGACGTTTTCCAACTCGAAACGTATGGAACAAAGCTTTGACGTCCAGCGCGACCATATCCAGCTGATGAAGAACCTTAAGCGTCTGCTGCGTGCTGGTGGCACAATCGTGTTCTCAAACAACAAACGTCACTTCAAAATGGATTTAGAAGCGCTTGAGCAACTAGGGCTTGAAGCGAAGAACATTTCTCACCAAACACTACCGCTGGATTTTGCACGTAATAAGCATATCCACAACTGTTGGGTGATAACTCACAAGGACTAACAGTAAACGTGATTACGTTATACAGTACAGAAGGGTGCCATCTGTGTGAGATGGCATTTGCCCTGACTCAACAACTCAATATTTCCACTCAAATCGAGATTGTCGACATAGCATTCGATGATGAGCTATTTTCTCGTTACGGCGTCACGATTCCCGTACTGAATTATCAAGGCAAAGAGTTAAATTGGCCGTTTGATTTGGAACAGTTACAAGTTTGGTTAAGCGATAATGGCATTACTTACAATTAATAACGGATTGCTGGCTTATGGCGATCACCCTCTATTAGACAACGCAGATTTCGCACTCCAGACTAATGAACGTGTCTGTTTGGTCGGCCGTAACGGTGCGGGTAAATCGACCCTGATGAAGGTTCTGGCTGGCGAGGTGATTCTTGATGACGGTAAGCTAACCGTTACTCAGGACGTGGTAGTTTCACGTTTAGAGCAGGACCCTCCGCGCAATGAGCAGGGAACGGTATTCGATTATGTAGCTGGTGGTCTGGCGGAAGTCGGTGAGCAGTTGAAGATCTATCAAGATCAGCTCGATCTGATTGCACACGATGCGTCAGAGAAAAACATTAATAAACTGGCTCGTATTCAGGAACAGCTTGAACACTCTGGTGCCTGGCGCTTTGAGGACCGCATCAAGAACGTGATGGATGCGCTTAAACTTGATGGCCACACCAAACTTACTGATTTGTCTGGTGGCTGGCAGCGTAAAGCAGCGTTAGCTCGTGCTTTGGTGCGCGATCCGGACGTTCTGCTGCTTGATGAGCCAACCAACCACCTTGATGTCACCACCATTGAGTGGCTAGAAAACTTCCTGAAAGATTTCCGCGGCTCAATCATCTTTATTTCCCACGACCGTGCCTTTATCAAGTCGATGGCAACACGTATCGTTGACCTTGATCGCGGCAAGTTAGCCTCATTCCCTGGTAATTACGACAACTACCTGGTGGAAAAAGAGGAGATGTTACGCGTCGAGGAGATGCAGAACGCTGAGTTTGACAAAAAGCTTGCTCAGGAAGAAGTATGGATTCGTCAGGGCATCAAAGCGCGTCGTACCCGTAATGAAGGCCGTGTACGTGCGCTTAAGAAGCTGCGTGAAGAACGACAGGATCGTCGTGAAGTGCAGGGCAAGGCTAACATTCAAATCGACGACGCTTCACGTTCAGGCAAGATCGTATTTGAAGCGCAAAACATCGAATACAGTATCGATGGTAAGTCGATCGTCAAAGATTTCTCATTCAATATCATGCGTGGCGATCGCATTGCACTGATAGGCCCTAACGGCTGTGGTAAGAGTACCTTGCTTAAGCTGCTACTGGATGAGCTTAAACCGCAAAACGGTAAGCTTCACTGCGGAACTAAGCTAGAAGTAGCGTATTTCGACCAGTACCGCGAAGTGCTTGACCCTGAGAAATCGGTTATCGACAACCTCGCTGATGGTAAGCAAGAGGTCATGGTTGGTGGTCGTCAGCGTCATGCGTTGAGCTACCTGCAAGACTTCTTGTTCGCACCACACCGTGCCAGAACGCCGGTTAAAGCTTTATCTGGTGGTGAAAAAAACCGACTTCTTCTCGCCCGTATTTTCCTTAAATCCAATAACTTACTGGTGCTCGATGAACCAACCAACGATTTGGACATCGAAACATTGGAACTTTTAGAGGATTTACTTGCCAACTATCAGGGTACATTGTTGTTGGTTAGCCACGATCGTCAGTTCGTTGATAACACTGTGACCACAAGCTGGATCTTTGAAGGCAACGGCGTGATTGAAGAATTCGTCGGTGGTTATCATGACGCTCAGCAACAACGTCTTCAGGTTCAGAAAGCGCGTAACACTGAAAAAGTCGCGCCGACGGCCAAACAGGTTGAGGAAACTCCCAAAACCGCTGTAACAAAGAGCAAACCTAAGAAGTTATCTTATAAACTACAGCGCGAGTTAGAAGCATTGCCAGCGAAACTAGAAGAGTTAGAGGCCGATATTGAAAACTTGCAAGAGCAGGTTAACAACGCTGATTTCTTTTCTAAGCCAGTAGAGCAGACGCAACCAGTATTAGATAAGCTAGCTGCAACAGAGCAGGAGCTTGAGATTGCTTTCGAACGCTGGGAAGAGCTCGAAGCAATGCAACAGGAAAGTTAAGATTAATGAGTAGTAATATTTTCAAAGTTTCACTAGTGGCAGCGACCGTTGCTGCCTCTTTCGGCGCGAATGCGGCGCTGTACAACGTCTATCTGGAAGCTCCTGAAGGGACCAGCTCTAGCCTGCAGACCTACGGCGTAGCCATTGCTCCCAACGCAACAGTCTGTTGGAGTAACGCGTGTTCAGAATCCACGTCTGTGATGGCGACGGAAGTTAAGCGTTATAGGGAAGGCTATCAGTACCGTGATGAATCACCGTTTTTCTTGCCCTTTGGTTGGACTTATCTTGACGATAACTACGATGGCTTTAGAAGTTACTGCCGTAACTTCTTAGGCTACACAGATTCGCTATGTGAAAAGTGGGCAGATAAGCAATACACCCAAGGATATGCAAACGAGAAGGGTGGTAACTACGCGGGCTCAATAGCTTATGTGGATGGCAGCGTAGTAAAGTCAGGACTTAACACGGTAGTGAATACGCTTATTGACGATTCTGGGATCAAAGCAGTAGGTAGTGCGCAAGATAGCGCTATCACTAGCTATCGCAGTATGAAGGGGTTTGTCGATGGTACTGACTTCAACGATGGTGGTGACACTGAAATCGTTGCGGCACAATATTGGACTAAGAAGACACTGACTGCTGGCACATTTATTACGGGCTCAGTGTCTCGTGATAACATTTCTGTTGGTAATAAAGATATCATCACTTCTAAACCGACAGTGTGGAAAGATGCTGATCCTGCCGACGAAATTACATGGGCAGGAGGCAATACGGAAAACGGTGATTCAAAAGCGCAAGGTAGCGTTAGGGATATCATCGAAGACTCAGGCGATACAACTAAACTATACGCAGTTGGTTACACTTCGGATAGTGATGTACGCTTAAAAGCAGCCGTGTTTAAGTCTACTGATAGCGGTGATAGCTGGAGCACTGGTACATTAGTAGGTGGATTTCCGTACGATTCTTCTGAGTATGCCAATCAAACGCTAAAGGCTGTGAATGACAACAAGATTGCTATAGGTACGGCAAAGCTTAATCGTTCTCAAAATGGTGCTTACGCTAATACGCTGTTTTACGTAAACAACCTTGATTCGCCAACTTACAAAGCGTTCAGTGGCAGCATCTTCTTTACTGGTGCTAACGGTAAAGCGGGGAATATCAACAACCACAACGACGTGGTTGGTACTATTGACTTTGAAACTCATAAAGAGACAGGTGGTAGTCCTCGTGCAAAGCGTGCATTTATTGCTAACCTGGGTACCACAAGTGATTCAGCACCAATCGGCGGCGTAGCCCGTTACCTTGATGATCTAACTTATGGTTCTGGCGCTTCAACTAACAATAATCAGTACCGTATTATCGAAGCGGCTGATATTAATGATGCCGGTATTATTGCTGCTACTGCACTTTACTGTTCTGGTGGTTTCGATAGTGAAGCGATTGATGCGGACTGTAGTTCAGGAGGCTCGTATGTTGGTGTTAAGCTTGTTCCGATCAATGGTCAGACGGCAAATGATATCAGCGCGCGCCCAGTAGCTCAGGAGACTATTGAGCGTCAGGGTGGCACGATTGGCTTTATCACTCTGACTCTATTAGGTTTACTTGGGTTCCGTAAAAAATAGGTTAAATTTTCAACAAGGGCACAGGTTCACAGTTTTGGATCTGTGCCTTTTTTATACCTTGAATAAAGGCTCATTTTGATCGAATCTTAATGGTGAAGTCATAAAAACTTCATTTCTATCGCCTAGTACTGTGCTAACGATAGTCAGTCGGAGATAGATAAAGTAGTACGTTAAGAAACATTTTATGTATGAGGACGACACTATGAAGAGACAAAAGCGTGACCGCTTAGAAAGAGCTCAATCTCAAGGTTACAAAGCGGGCCTGAATGGCCGCTCAATGGAGGCATGTCCATACCAGCAGATGGATGCTCGATCTTATTGGCTTGGTGGTTGGCGCGATGCCAGGGAAGATAAACACTCTGGTCTCTACAAATAACACTCAATCTCCACATACGATATAGGATTTAGCCCCGCAAGGGGCTTTTAAATAGTAGCTTAACGCACTATAACTAAATGGTTAGACAATAAAAAAGCGACTCAAGTGAGTCGCTTTTAAACAATCATGAAGATTAGAATGAAGACGTATCTTGGAACAGACCAACTTTAAGGTCTTTCGCTACATAAATCTCTTTACCATCAACCAGTACACGGCCGTCAGCAAGACCCATTACCAGTTTACGGTTAACAACGCGCTTCATGTGAATTTCGTACGTTACTTTCTTAGCAGTAGGTAGGATCTGGCCAGTAAACTTAACTTCACCAACACCTAGTGCACGGCCTTTACCTTTGCCGCCAACCCAACCAAGGAAGAAACCAACTAGCTGCCACATCGCATCAAGACCTAGACAGCCTGGCATTACTGGGTCACCAGGGAAGTGGCAATCAAAGAACCATAGATCCGGAGTAATATCTAGCTCTGCTAGGATAAGACCCTTACCGAAATCACCTTCAGTTTCTGACATTTTAGTGATGCGATCCATCATTAGCATATTAGGTGCTGGAAGCTGAGGGTAACCCTCACCAAATAGCTCACCTTGGCTAGACGCTAGAAGATCTTCACGGTTATAAGAATCACGTTTGTTTTGCATTATCAATTACTCCAAATTTTGATAGCAGCATGTTAGTGAACACGTGTACGCTAAACAACTCCGATCAGTAAAAATATGAGCAAAAACTCGGTTAAAACAACCAGTTTTTGATGCGTTCCACAATTCCTTGTGGGTGTTCATGTCTTTCAAAGTTTTCAATACGTTGCGCGATTCTACTGATCACGCTTTCCTCGTCTTCACCACGGAAAGGCTTACCCATGATGATAGGGATAGCTTCATCAACCGTAGAGACAGACCAGATATGGAAATCGTTATTTTTAATGCTCTCTACCACATCCTTATTAAGCGATAGATGCTTTAAGTTGGACTTAGGTAGAATCACCCCTTGTTCGCCAGTCAGACCATTGTGCTTACATACGTGGTAGAAGCCTTCAATCTTCTCGTTTAATCCACCTACGGCTTGCACGCGACCAAACTGGTCGACAGCGCCAGTTACCGCGATCTGCTGATTGATTGGGTATTCAGAAAGGGCACTTACAAAAGAGCACAGCTCAGCTAATGTTGCGCTGTCGCCATCGACTTCACTGTACGACTGTTCAAACACAACCGAAGCAGAATAAGGCAAAGGCTCTTCCAGCTTAAGTGCACTGCTGACAAACGCCTGCATGATCATCATACCTTTGGCGTGAAGGTTGCCACCAAGTTCAGCTTTACGCTCAACATCAGAAATATCGCCGTCACCAAAATGAATAACACATGAAATACGAGCGGGTTCGCCGTAAGACATTGGGTGGCCTGGAACGTCAATCACGGTGAGTCCGTTAACCTGACCAATACATTCACCCTCAGTTTCGATAATAACCTGACCATCGGTGATGTCGGCAAGGGCACGTTCAGGAAGATAAGCTTCACGCTGATACTTGTTATCAATCGCTTGGTCGAGATCTTGTTCAGAAATCACCTTATTGTTTGATGTCAGCAGTGCTTCCTGCAGTAAAGACAAGTACCAAAGCGTTTCAATCGGCATGTAGTGCTGATCTTCGGTGTAGCGCGCTCCTGCAATCATAACACGGTGAATTGCGCCAAAAGAGAGCGTAGGGAGCTGGTACTGTTCGACCAGCCAAGAGATATAACCTAAATAGGTTTCTATGCTGCTTTTGTTAAGCGGTAACTGTTGCTCAATTTCGGTGAACATCGACAGGCCACAATAGAGCTCAGGCTCGATGTATTCAAAATCTGCGATTTGATGACGGTCACCGACCAGAATGATCTTTACCTGATATACCTGACTCGGTGCCTGACTGGCAATTTTGCGCGGATCGGCATTCACCGGGCTAATTTCTTCCCCGAGAACTGCCGCTTTGAGCATCTGCCAACTGGCTGGGTTTGCCAACAACAGACTAACCGGCATGATGAGGTAGCCACCATTGGCCTTATCTAACAGGCCTTCTACTTTAGTGACAATGTCACCTTTATCATTGCAGGTGTATGAACCAGTCAGTGCCGCGAGTTCTAGTGACTCAGTGGTGATTACTGGCTTAGTGCGATCGGTCTTGAGAAGACTTTGTTTGACGATATTGCGATAGAAGGCGTTGTCTACTGTATTAACCACAAGTATGCGATTAAAGCCGTTTAAACTACACAATGTACTTAGTGCTTGTTTTAGGCGAGGCTGGATATCGTAGAAGTCGACTTTTTCCAACTCGTTAAAGCGTTTAATCTGAGCATCGTATTGCGAATATTGTGGAGTTACAGCATGCCAGCTTTCTTGGTTCATCAATTCAATTCATGTACGGAAAATTGAGCGGAATTATATAGAAAAATGCTTCTGGTATATATAGATAATTTTATCTAATGATCTTGATCGCTTTTCGATTACAATAGGGATTGTAACTTAGGAGATATAGGGTTACGCTGTCACCTTAAACGATAACGGAATGGCTTTGCAATGAAATATCAACAGCTTGAAAACCTAGAGTGTGGTTGGAAATGGAATTACTTGATCAATAAATGGAAGGCGGGAGAAGCGATCACTTGCCACATCGATACAAGTGAAGCCGACGCAGCAGTCAACGAATTGCGCCAATTGGAGCACCAACCAGTTAAGGTAATCGAGTGGATTGAAACTCACATGGCTCCTGAGCTTGATAACAAACTCAAGCAGGCGATTCGTGCTAAGCGTAAACGTCATTTCAATGCAGAGCAGATACATACCAAAAAGAAATCTATCGATCTCGACTACCGTGTCTGGGAGAAACTGTCGCACCGAGCCAATGAACTTGGCTGTACGTTATCTGATGCGATTGAATATTTGCTTTCTGAAGCCTCACGAAGCGAAAAGGCGAGCAAAGCCGTAACCAGCCTCAAAGAGGATCTAAGTAAGCTGCTCGACTAATAAGGAGAGACTCATGCTATACGTTATTCTGATCGCGACTGTCATCATCTTCTGGTTGGTGGCGGTTGATAGGCCTGTGCTAAGAGTGACATTTTCTGACGGTAAAATAACCAAAGAAAAAGGGCACTTTCCACCGAGCTTTAAGCACAACGTATTGGAGATTGCCGAGCGCACTCCATTTAGCGGTGAACTTAAAGTTTATCAACAACGAACCGGGACTAAGCTTGTTATGTCCAAGCAAGTGCCAAAGAAAGTCCAACAACGCATTCGCAATGTCTTTCCATTTCAGGGCTTTAGTAGCAAAGGCAAAAAACGCAGCGGATAAGTTCGCTTTGCGTTGTCGTTAATCTTCCTCCCAATCTAGGTACATTTCTCATTCTCTTGCTATAGTTGAAAAGGCTACAGCAAGAGATGTACATCTCACATCTTGTGCAAGTTATTGGCTAAAGTCTCATACTTCGATATCGCCATATAAGGTATACTATTCCTTATTTCAGCCTATTGTTTCATTAAGCCAAATCAAAACAGAGAACATGTCAAACCAGTTAATAACCAATAAAGTATACAACAGCGAAGCAAACGATTTAGCGCACAAGATAGCTTTGCAGACCAGAGCTCGACACGCTAAGTGGTTGGTGAGCCTGAAATATATCCTTGACCAGACAGATGTCGATAATGCACTCAGTCGCCAAAGTGAGTTTTGTGACAGTGTCATTATTAAAGAAGAAGAGCGTATAACCGAGAACCAGCGTCTGCTACTAGAGTGTGAAAGTTCAAAAGTAGAAGAGCGCCGTAAAGCGGTTGAAGAAAGACAAAAGGTTTTTGGCCAGGTGGTAGCGGATATTGCCAGTCACGCTGAGAAAAGCATGATAGAAAAACTCTCTATGATGACACCAATGCAACTGTTCGGAAAATTCCCAGACTTCTCTTACTTCCTTAGTACCGCTTACTCACCGTCACTCACTTTTCCAAAACTCTCAGTTCTCACTACCAATGACAACGCACTTAAATCAAACGTCATAGCGTTGGTTAACAATCCAAAATTCTGCGGAAGATTAGGCAAGTCAGTAAGAAGCCTGCAAGATCCGCTGGCTGCGATTGGCACTCTAGGCATCGATAACTCAGTACTGTTATTTCCCATTCTGATGGCCAAGCCACTGTTACGCTGGCACGATCCAGTAACCAAGAGCATCGCGCCTAAGTTATGGCAGCATATGATCTTGACGGCAAATGTCACCAGACTTCGACTTGAACAGTCAAACTACAAGAACCCGCAGCAGGGCATCTTACTTGGTGTGTTACGAACAATTAGCCACTTTGCGATCGTTAACCACTTCAGCCAACTATTCGAAGATGCTCAAATCGAAAGGATGCAGTATTTCCGAGAGCAGAACATGCGCGAAGAGTACTATGCATGTGGCGAGATAAAACCAGACTTAAGTATCTTACCTAATGTCATTAGTAGCTTAGAGCAAAAGCTGACGCAGAAGGTGATTGATGCGATTGAGTGGACACCATTTACATTCCCACTTAAGAATGCACTTCAAGAAGACTTAGATAACATTGCAGTTCTTGAACGAGGTGAAGCGGGGGTAGCTTTGGCACAGGCTCAAGCTTATGCCATGTTTGATACACTCGATCGCAGCGGTGTGTTTGTCGAAAAACATAAACCATTCTGGTTTGCTCACGTACAAATGCCACCGGAGGCACTGAGTGCGATTAGAGATAAACATCCTGGTAAGATAGATCTTATTAAATGACGTCTACGTCGTGCACTATAACTAATTTTTCATATCAGCTAAGCACATTATTAGCTATGTAAGCGTGAATGTTCACGTAAAAACTCAAGGTGACAATGTCACAAATTCGGGTAGCTACGTTCGAATTCGCCTATCAGATGGGCACGGCAACGGATTCAATAATTGTTGGAACTGAGCCCTTCTAAGGCGAAAGCTTAATTGGTATAAGCGCTACTAGCTAATATCAACGACTAAATCTCAAGATACCTGATCGTCACACATACGTTCGCAAGGGCGAATAACCATTATTTATCACTTTTCGCGCTGGTTTTTCCTTGCATATGAAATCAACTAGTTGGATTCCGTTAAAAATTATTTAATGTTATTTATCATCTAGAGCCCTGTAAAAAGCGACAAACCCAAACTTAAATTACTCATTAACTTTGCCAATTACGGATAAACGACGATGAGTAAAAGTAAACCACTAACACCTCAGGAGCGAAAGCTCGAGCGCCAGACCATTGGGGTAGCATTTCTTCAAGAGTTGATTGATCAAACTCGACTTGCGGTGAAAGTATCACCACTCAACGAACAAGACATTCGCTGCCAGATCTATGATGAGCGTAGGGTATTGCTGTGGTTAGAGTATTCTTCCTCATGGGGGTGTCTGAGAGATCGCGCTTTTCATATCGATCTACAACGTGTGAGTGACGAACAAGATGACGTACTAATGGGGTTTTACGATGGACGGATAGGGCGACTGCATATAATTCTGATCGAGCCGTTAAACGAAGAGTCCGCCCAACAACTACCGGATCGTTTGCTAGCACTGGTGACCTACGCTGCGATCTACTTTCTCACCACATACCCAGATAGTGTCGGTGTCTATTTACTTGATCCCCCGACTGGTTTTATTACTCACCACGAATCCTACGGCTTCAGTATCATTAAACACAACGAAACGTTGATGATGTTTGCAACTTTTGAGTCGCTATTTGAACGTCAAAAGGACGTACTATTCGATATTTTATTAACAGAAAAGCCGTTGGAGTTAGGTTTAGAGTTAGATGAACAGGACCTGGGAGGAGCACATAATGCTTAATCGACGTCGTAAGCAGCGGCCAGCACAAGATCAAGTGAAAAAGGTACTATTGGCTACCGCACGCCTACTGTTAGAGTCGCCTTCATATAAGGTACCGCTCACCCCATCTACTGGCTGTCGAAAGCAACCTATCATGGTAGCCGAGCTTTGTATCCCAGATCAAACTACACGCTTTGTGTGACAGGATGAAAAAACCAACTAGATTCTGTGCCAATACTAGAGTGACAATTAAAACCTTGTCCTTTGCTGGATATAAATAATTAATTACCATTATTTATATCCAGTACTCTGTCAATAGCGTTGAAATAATTATATTAATAAATGAGTTATCTTCGACCATGAATCTGATTTTGGAGGTACGAACGACAATGAACAAAAAAATATCACGTAGATGTCAGTTAGACTTTCAAACCTTTAGCGTTCAATTGCTACAAGATCTTTTTGATTACACCAAGCTTGCTGTAAAAGTGTCTCCCTTCAACAATAAAACGTACAAATCTATAATGTACGATGAGAGTCAAATCTTAGACTGGCTCAAGCATTACTCATTATATTGCTTCAACGAGAGGGCGTTCCATCTTGCAATGCAGCCCAGCAAAGGCGAGGGCAACAGCGTTGTGATTGGGGTCTATGACATTCGCGTTGGTAAACTGCATCTTTTGCTACTGGAACCTTTAAATGAGTTAGCGGTCAAGAGGCTACCTGAGCGTTTGATGGCAATCGTAACGTACGTCGCTATTTATTTTCTGACAAAATATCCAGAAAGTGTTGGTGTATATTTTTTCGATCCGCCAAAGCCTTTTCTATCTAACCATGCAATATACGGTTACAAAGTACTGACTAAAGGCAGCGATACTCCGGTTCTGTTTGCGACCTTTGATACCTTGTTTGAACGTCAAAAAGATTTCTTGTTTGAAGTTCTTTTGGATAAGGAGTTGAAATTAGATTTAAGGCGAGCGAGAAACACAACATCAAAAAGGTAATACATTATGTTAAATCAATGTCGAAACAATAAACGTCCACCGTTAGAGCAGGTTCATGAGGTTTTATTATCGACTTCGCGAACACTTTTAAAGGGTGAACAGTATACGGTAGCACTTGAGCCTCTGGGGCAAACAGAAGATAGAGATTTGGTGCTTAGGCATCGTTCAACAAAGCAGAGTAATGAAGCCACTTAAATTGCACTCATTGTAAGTTGCTGATAAGTTTTGAAAATGGGCGGTATGGGTTAGTCAAAAGACACAAACGTACTTACGAGCCAGTGGTGGATTTTGGAGTACATTTTTCAATTACAACAAACACCGTTTTTATTTGTTATTATAAACTGGTACACGGTGTACTACGCGAAAAAGCGCAAGACAAGCATCAGCGTATGGTCATCAAAAATGTGCATCCTTTTCACCATTGTCGCTGTCTCGATCTATGGGGCGGGGTTCTATATTGGAAGGTGGTAAGGAACCGCCCAGCGCATTAGTCTGTGGTTTCGGTTTAATTGGCATCTTTTTCTATATTGCTGACGTAATATTGTTTCTGGGGTTAATATGTTGCAACGTCAATACAGTGAGTCTGCGTGGACCGGAGAGCAGCCAGACTGCTATGAACCGGATTTGTTGAGTTTACCCGAGTTACCACCAACACCACCTTGGCTGGATAAACTGGTACTAGGGCATACGATTCTTTTTATTTCGACTGTGACCATATTGATTTTGGCTACTATTGCTACGATATTTATACTCTTTAGCTCGGGTTTTTATCTTGACCGCGTACAGAATCATGCCGCGCTGGAGTGGGTGTCCGCCGCTTTGTTGATCAGTCTCGTCTTAATTGTTGTGAGTGTTATTCTGGACCGAATTAAAAAGAAGCACCGACAACTTTGTGAAATGAAATATGACAATTTCGCGGTTAACTTCACACGCTCCATGGCGCTGAGAAAGTTGGCTTTTTACGGAATGATCATCCCGACGACGACAATGGGTTTTATGGAATTAACTCCGAGTGTGTGGAAACAACGAGGGATGACGGATAAATTTGGGCGCACGTTTTTTGAATGGGATCATGTAAAACTGACCGTTTATGAGTATTCAACCACTCGTTTGAAAACGCTGCTTAAAGTATGTAGAGGTGTCAATTTCATCGCTTTTCCACTGCTTGGTTGGATTTATATCCTGCAAATGATTACTGAAGATGTCTTCCTTCCCCCTTATGTTGTGTTATTGGTAGCGCAAACGCTATTGTTGTTTTCCGGGCGGCTAATATACGCCGGTGAAAAGCAGACGAAACTTTATGAGTTCAACCGACATACGGGCCAGGTCAACAAATTCGATCCATCAGGAAATCAACTCTGGAGTCATCCTTTTTCAGAGTTTAATGTGTATATCGATTATCAAAGGGCAGAATCTAAGCAACCCGCTTGCTTTGTACCATATATGATACATCGTCACTCACCGCATTGGTTAGTGAAGGATATTGTGAGTTTTCAACTTCCTTGGAAAACTCATGCAGACTGGCACAGTACTCAAGAGTTAATCGATACTTTGATCGCTTTTATGAACGTCCGGTTACCCTTACCACAGTGTATCGCGTTACAAGCGTGCCGCCATTTAGACTCGACCACAGACACATTAGAACCACCTGAAGCTTGCAATAGGATTGACTTCTTATCGATGTCAGATAAAGAGTACAAAGAGACGCTATCTAAACTCTTGAGCAAGAGAAACGGTATTGCCTAGCCTCAGCGTCACCCCAATACGTTATTTATAGAGAAACCAGAAAAAGCGAGCGAAAAGGCGCCAGAGTCGCTCACTATCCACATGTCTTTTAAACTGTACATGTCTAAGGTAGGCTTCAAATGCTTCTTATTATAATGAACGGGATGTCACACTAGTAAATTTTACTTCGGACCTGACCGCTTTGATTACTGAGGAGTTGTTGGAAAACCCGAGAGCAAATAGGGAGTCGCTAGCAAAATCTATTACTGAGCAAATGGCTAAGTTACTAGCTCTTACCCATAACCCAAAGCTAGGAAAAAAGTTCGGTATGGAAGCTGACTATAGTGAAGTGATTGAGTTTTTAACTATCCCTATAATTTGAATACAGTGGCAATTGGGGTCGTTTCATATGATGGTAAACAACGCTATGTTGGTTTTGCTAGCTCACAAAAAGACACTGGCTATCTATCGCATCTAGTAGAAAAATCAGTTATTACTTTATGAGTGTGATTTTAGAACCACACTATGTGAAACAATAACAAGCTTTGAAGTGATCGAGTTAGATTAAACTTAACAAGCATTTAAGAGTGATTCCCAGCGTTTGCGCATTTTGAATCGACGCTTTCTGTGCAGCGAATGTTAGATTTGATTTAGGTGCTGAGACTAAGCTCGCAAAAGAAAATGGTGATATTTTTCACACCAACCAATGAATTGTTACGGTAACAAAGTCACGGGAAAGAACCCTGACACCTCTGTTGCTGTGTGGAATGAAGTCGGACTGAAAAGTCCGGCTTTTCTATTTATGGCTGAATAAGCAAGTTTTTGCCTATTGATTTTTACTGATAAGATTACGCTTCATTAAAACAGAGTGTAAGGAGATTAATGTGTTTGAATTGATGGACGGACTTATTTCGATTGTAGGCGGTGTGATGTGTTACTCGCTCGCGAACAAAAAGCCAGATCCTACAACGGAGCCAGAAAAAGGTAACGATTGGGTCAGTAAGAATCGAAAGCTACTAAAAATCGCGAGTCCAATCTTGATAATTTTTGGTGTTTTCAGACTGATACAAGTTGTGTCTATGCTTTAAATCTTTTCCTGCTATCACCCGTCATGACTTCGCACAGGAAGGTACTTACTGATGAAGATCATAAAGACAATAGAAGCGAGATTTACTCCAGGGTAGTCGCTGAAATCGAATGAAATGAGATAAAAATCAAACACGTTTTCAGCGGCCAGTTGGTAGTAGGGCGCGTAGATCAAAATTCCCAATACAATGATATACGCAAAACGTATGACACTGGTTTTAAAGTTGATTTGGTAGCCTAAGCGCATAGCCAGCGCAACCAGAATCGAGATACATGAAAGGTAAACCAAATTAATCATAGCTGTCTCTAATCGCCTTAATACTGCTGTAATCAGCACCCATCTCAATGCCCAGTGCAGGTTTACGCATGGCTTGATAGCCACGTAGATAATCTTCTGAGGAATATCGAAACAGTTTGAACCGTCGCGCGTGAGGAAGCTTGTTCCAAGCGTTAACCGGCGCTTTTAACGTCGTCGATTTTGCTGCCAGTCCGTATCCAGACAAAGCCAAGTCGACACCATAATAGGCGACATCACCGTAGGCTTTGTCGAACCCAGACATCTCTGCCACTTTTTGATACCCATAATGAACGGGGCCGACATGGTCAGGGTTGCCATCAACGAAGAATCGACCATTTTCATACATGTTGTTCACGCCATGCGCCATCATCGGCGCACCTACAATAGCACACAATGTCCCTGCAGAGGCATAACAAATACCACCACCGGCGACTGTTTGCATGACACCGGCGACAAAGCCAATCCCTTTAAGTCCAATCTGACTACTTTGTTCTGCGAGACTTTTCGCTTCCTTTTTGAAGTCATTTAAAACGGCGGCTTTTGTTTTTTTTCCGGATTCATAATCTTGAACCAGGCATTTTCCGTAGCTGGCAACACTTTGAGAGAACTGCAGTTTCAAAGAACCATTACGAATGTGTTTGTGCATCAGGGTGGACGCCGTCATGTTAAGTTGCCTCGATGCGGCTTGCACCTCCCATAAATCGTGAGGGTTAACTCTGTTCATAGGTGGTGTCCCAATCGTCATAACCCTCGGTACCAGCGATGTTGTGTTTCCACACAATCGACTGATAGCTCAGCGAGACTTGCTCGGTCATCTCTTCATCATGGGCTTGAATAGAGTGGGGCTGTGACAAACCGATCTGGGTAATTAAGGCTTTTTTGAGTTCAATGGTGTAGTGGTTCTCGTTATAACCTTGTTCGTTAGTCCGGTAGAATTTCAGTGTGCAATCCAGATATTCCTGACGGCCAAACGCGGTGTTGAGCAACGGTGTAGATTTATCAATGAACTTGGTAATGGTGATCGGATGGTGAGTATTGCGGTGTTCACCGGTGAACTTCATCATGGTGTGTTCCGTGGCCAGTACACTGATCTCATTGATATGATCTTCCTGATATTTGCCACCAATAGAGTCTTTGGTGTTACAACCGCTGGAGATCAATCCTTGTTTTTCTCCAGTGATACTTAAATACGCGTTGTGTGCCATGACGAAAGTTCCTAAATTTGATATGAGTGTCAGTGAATATTATCAGCTAAACCAAGTCGGTTAGAGTGCTGATATGTAAAGGTGGGCAGACGATCACACAGGGGCAAATTGTTGCTCGGTTTGAGGCAATATTTCTCTCTTATCACGGCATCTATCAATAGAATTGTTAGGCCGCTAAATCTAGAGCGGCCTGTAGATTTGACCTTGCCATCATCGATGTTTACTCGGTATCCACGGCGCAGGCTGACGACGATGGCCGCCACCTGAAAACGGCATCGGATTCTCCCTGGGTGAATAATACTTGGGGTGTTCAATGTGACCGTGTAACTCAATCAATTGACGATATTCGTCACGCCAGTGGCCAAAGGACAACAGCTCTTTGGGACTGAACTCACGTCGTTCGGGCGTGATCAGTGTGGCGCGTTCTTCATGGACGCGAAAGCCATCCCAGCGTTCATCGATCGGCAGATAGCCACGCGATTTGAGTAGCAGGAGTTTTTCAGCCATTGGATTAATCGAAGAATAACCCTTGAGCCAGCGCGAAACTGTGTATGGTTGGACGTGGAAAAACGCCGCGGCTTGTTTGATGTCCATGAACTGACGATGGACGAGCTGATGAAAACTCAACAAAAGACAAAACCTTAAATCGATAAATATCTTTTTCACTCATCGTAATCAACATCGGTTAAAGCCTCAAAAGCAAACAATATTGATAATCTTAGGAGGACATTTTAAAGTGGCTAAAACCGGACATTACTAAATTGCTCCAACAAGCTCAGTGCGTATTATGGCACCTTACGTTAAATAACACATTGTTTTTAATAGGCTTATCAGTAGAAGCAAGTTGTTTGAAAACGAGCTTTTCCTTTAAGGGTCAAGCATGATGAGTGAAAATCAGATATTTCGACAATTAGTCTGTGGTTTATCAGTTGAAGAAACCGCAAAACTTTGCTTCAAAACTGTGAACACGGTCAAACGTTGGGATAGGGGGCAGCGCATTCCTAATGAATCTAAGCGGCTTATGAAGCTGTATTCCTTCCGTGAACTATCCATTAGTGAAGAATGGAAAAATTTCTACATACAAAGGGACACCCTTGTTTTGCCAAACGGTATACGCATGACTCCAGCACAAATGCTTCTTGCTAGTGCGTTGCTGGAAATTGGTAGTCCCCCTGATTTGGAAGTTCTTTCGCACATTATTCGTACCGCCAGATCTTTAGCAAATCTACAACTAACTAGAGCAAAATCTAATATTAGGTAACCTTATACTATAATGATCAAGTAAACCCATTGACGTGGATGACGTAACATGGTGTATTTCGAACTTTTGCTACTTATTGCTCCAGTTATCATTTACTTGATTGCAAGTAATCCCTCAGCAAAGCCTTACTTGATAAAGAGGGCATTCCGCTTTTGCTCAGGGATATTGACTGCCATCATTCTGTACTCTTGGATGGTTAACATAGGTTTTATAGATAGCAACTCATTCTTTAGTGACTCGATTTTCATTGGGTACTCGTTTACAAACAGTCTAATTTCTTTCGTTGCTATTGCCATATATATCGCAATGTACGATGTTCTAAATCTTCGATTGAATCGGAGGAACGCAGATGGGTGAACTTACAACCATTGCGTCATTGCTATACATCGTACCCCTAGTTGTGTTTGCGTTAGTTGTCTTTGAGTTACTATCATTATCAGCTATTAAGAGGGTTCTCCAAATTGCGACCTTCTTTACTGTGGTTTTACTTGGTTACTTATGGCTAGATACACTTCACTGCTGTTTGGAACCTAGCGAGCAAAAAGAACTTGGTTACATTAGTGACAAAGTTAGGCTCTTGATAGACAGCCTAATAGTCTTAGCGATATATCTGTATATCTACAAAGTACTGAAAATTGACGCTCAGTAATCACTATCTAGTCTTCTAAAATGCCACATTACGCATTATGGCACCTTACGTTAAATAACGCATTGTTTTTAATAGGTTTATCAGTAGAAATAGGTTGTTTAAAAACGAGCTTTGCCTCAAAGGGGCAAGCATGATGACTGAAAATCAGATCTTTCGACAATTAGTCTGTGGTTTATCAGTTGAAGAAACCGCAAAACTTTGCTTCAAAACTGTGAACACGGTCAAACGTTGGGATAGGGGGCAGCGCATTCCTAATGAATCTAAGCGGCTTATGAAGCTGTATTCCTTCCGTGAACTATCCATTAGTGAAGAATGGAAAAATTTCTACATACAAAAGGACACCCTTGTTTTGCCAAACGGAATACGAATGACTCCAGCACAAATGCTTCTTGCTAGTGCGTTACTGGAAATTGGTAGTCCCCCTGATTTGGAAGTTCTTTCGCACGTTATTCGTACCGCCAGATCTTTAGCAAATCTACAACTAACTAGAGCCAAAACTAACATTAGGTAACCCTTATACTATAATGATTAAGTAAACCCATTAACAAGGATGACGTAACATGGCGTATTTCGAGCTTTTGCTACTGATTGCTCCAGTTATCATTTACTTGATTGCTAGTAAGCCCTCAGCAAAGCCTTACTTGATAAGAGGGGCATTCCGCTTATGCTCAGGGATGTTGACTGCCATTATTCTGTACTCTTGGATGGTTAACATAGGTTTTTTAGATAGCAACTCATTCTTCAGTGACTCGATTTTCATTGGGTACTCTTTTACAAACAGTCTAATTTCTTTCGTTGCTATTGCGATATATATCGCGATGTACGATGTTCTACAGGTTCTATTGAATCGGAGGAGCGTAGATGGGTGAACCTACAACCATTACGTCATTGATATACATCGTACCCCTAGTTGTGTTTGCGTTAGTTGTCTTTGAAGTACTATCATTATCAGCTCTTAAAAGGGTTCTCCAAATTGCGACCTTCTTTACTGTGGTTTTACTTGGTTACTTATGGCTAGATGCACTTCACTGCTGTTTGGAACCAAGCGAGCAAAAAGATCTTGGTTACATTAGTGACAAAGTTAGGCTCTTGATAGACAGCCTAATAGTCTTAGCGATATATCTGTATATCTACAAAGTACTGAAAATTGACGCTCAGTAATCACTATCTAGTCTTCTAAAGTGCCACATCACGCATTATGCGCACTCATGCTCAATGAAACTGGTATTACATTAATTTATGAATTAATAAACTCTTGCACTTTAGCGAGAGTAAATCATGAAGTATCACGAAATGACCAAAAATTACTTTTTTCGTGAGTTTGAGTGCGGTTTATCCGTAGAGGAAACCTCTAAACTTTGTTTTAAAAGTGTGAGAACAGTCAAAGAGTGGGATAAAGGTAAAGAGATTCCTAAGGAATGCAAAAGGTTAATGAGAAATCACACTCGTTTGGAGCTCTCACACGAACAGGAGTGGCAAGGGTTTCGAATGCATATGAACAAATTGGAATTACCGACAGGGCAGTTAGTAACGCCACAACAAATACTTGCTGGAATAGGACTTCTAGAGATCAATTCGGAACTCGAAATTAAAACATCAACAAAACTAGTGAAACTTGCAAGAGCTATAAGTAACATTAGATAAAATTCTATACTAAAATCAATTAGTAAACGCTAATATCAAAGGTTTAGCATGAAATATTTTGAAATTTTACTTCTGTTAGCTCCATTGTTAGTTTTTTTCTTAGCTTATAAACATGCTATTTCTGTAAGAGCTGCAAAAATAATCTTTTGGACATTAGCCGCAGTTTTGGGAAGTATCATTTCGTATTCGTGGCTAATTAACGTGGGCGTTATTAGCAATTTCCTAGGCATCTATAACTCGCTCATAGTGGGGTATTATTTACCAAACACACTCATCGCTATAACATCTGTAGCTTTGTATATTGTTATGTGCGACTTGCTAGGCTGCATACTGGAGTCAGAGTCCTAAGACTTTCACCCCGTATTACTATACGGGGATGGCGCAGCGCACATTCAAACATTGCCGGACTACATTTGAAGAGCGTAGGGAAGGGTAATCAATCTCGACACTCGATTGATTTTCTGTAGGCAATAGGGAACGCCCACACTGCTATGCTCGCTGCTCAGTCTTCGCGACTGCGCATAGCGTGTGGTGCTTTTTGGGTTGCAGTGGCATGAGGCGCCACTGGTGCGGTTAGTCTCTGCGAGGCTTGATCCTGGCAGTGATGAGGTGTTTTTGTGGTTTCAGTAACGGGAGCTGCGCTGCGCTTGTTATCGCTCAGTTGAATCAGTCAACCCCCGAACCTTATCGAGTGAGCTTATCCCTGCGGGGCAGTTAAGCCTGGTCACTGTTTTTAGCTAAGTTGAAAATATCCACTTCCTGTAGTTTCTGACTTCTATCAAATGATCCTATATCGTTTGTCTCCTTAGGCTCACCAAGTGGTGGACATGTCAGCATTGTTATCGAGTTATCCAGTTTGACCTGGATAAAGCAATCATCCATATAAGTAAACTCGTAGCCATGACTCGCCAGGATAGGCGAGTTGATGTAATACTCGCCTTCATCCTTATCAATGCGAAAGCGGTAGTTAGTTAACGTAAGGCCATCATCCATACGCTGTTTGACCACACTCGTTAAGTACACCGACCTGGCTCCGTTGAATATCGGAAAATGCCGATAAAACGGGTTTACAGCATCAGAAACAACTTCAACACTATCTTGACTGCTACCACGGCCAGGAGCCACGCGACCAGAACCTTGCGAGGCGTTTTTGTTTTCATCCAAAGCCAAGCCAGGGCCATTCGGAACACTCGATAAATCGGTGTTAACTTCCTGGCCAGGCGTTTGAACAGTATCGTCACTATTGCCAACATAGAGCGCATAAGATTCCCTCACGAAATTCCCCAAGGCCAAGAGGCCGACCAGGATTACCAGGATAAATTTAGGTGACTTCAAAATCGTCACATCTGCTTTTGATTCGTTAAAACCGCCTGTCCCCGTTGACATGTACAAGGCAAAAACATCGATAGGGATTTTCTTGTTACTACAGGCCGCTAAATCCGTTTTCGTGCTTGGAGCCGTCTTTGTTGATTTAGGGCGGTGGTTATAAATCCGAGGTCGACGCTTGCGGAAAAAGGTATCTGTCGACGTGTGCGAGAACGCATCCGTAGCACAACCCAGCATCCACTTAGGAATGGAAGTGTAGTCGGGCGTTAGAAGGACAATATCCCACTGATACTTACGATGACGCATGAACGCACCGTAGTAGTTATCTGGATACAACAAGCGGCCTTTTTCGTCTAACTGAGTCTCACCGACATCATCCGTATCACCTTCTTCCAGGCTTGAGGTATCGGCCATTGTCCAACGCTCATAAAACAACTCGGAAAAGCCAGGAGGAAGATGCTCGATGAAATCCTCTAGAGGACGTTTTAAAGCCTTCTCACGCTTAAAACCAACCTCTGGCGCAAAGATATCCTGGCATTCATCAATCACGACCAGGGAGTTAACCGGCATCCAGTTAAACCAGTTTTGCCAGAGTTCAATACCTTGCATCTTGCGGCTAAAAATACGAATTAGCCGGGCACTCACAGGAAACTTTTCACCAAGCAGCTGCTCGATAGTCTCCAGTTTCTTTAAACCTTCGATGTTGGTAACAACAACACGACCAGCCCGAAGTGCTGGAAGGATTTCGAACCACACGGCATAAGCCGATTTATACGCGCCATTTGAGCCGTGTCTAAAATATACCGCCATGATTACCACCCCATAATGCGAAGCACTAGAGCAGTAGCAAACGCATCAATCACGATTCGTATCGCCTCTACAATGCCGATTGCATGACAGATAGCGCGATACTCAGGGGATAACTGATTAAACGCACCATTAAGCACCGTATAAACTTCATAGTCCTGGAGAAGCATTGTCGTCACTTTATAGGCAAGTTCAACGCCTGATATTTTGAACTCTAGCCAGAGTTTAATCGCCCAGAACCAGGCATAAGCGAACATATCCATAAAGAAGCCAGGAATACCGAAAAGGAAGTGTTTAAAGTCACTTCCTACGCCTGCAATAAATTCGAGTATTGAAGAGATATAATCCATTTTTCCTCCTATGAACTGCGACCAGAACTTAAGATAATCACCGCACCTGCCAGGAGCGCGATAAAGATGATCACCCCTCGAATAAGATCAAGATGAGGATTGATAGTATCGAGAAGATTAAAGCCCACCGACATAGGCCGACCGTGAACATCTAACGAGAGGTTAATACCTTTATAACCGCCGCCCTGGAAGTTCATTGCACCCAGCTTGATAGGGGACTGACTTAATTTAGTTTCAAGCTCCTGGTTAAGCTCAACAATTTCAGCCTCAAGAGCGGAAACCCCGTCTTTGAAAGGTGTTTCAAAGTCAGGCGCACCTGGTGCGGAAAACGAATCGCCAGTATTAAGGTAGTGATCTAACAGGCGAGACAAATGATTATTTTGCGAGGAGGTCTGATTGCTAATCGCTCTCTCTATACCAGGCAACTTGTTAGCCAGGTAAGAAACATCCGTTAGCAGTGATGACCAATTCTCATCATTGTCAGACGGTTCTTCACCATTGTCAGATGAATCATTGCAGTTCTCAGAGCCTTGAGCGCAGTCCTTGAGGATGTTTATCCCTTCAATTAATTGGTCTAACGTCTCTTGAGTCCAAGGTGAATCAGGCTTCGCACGAATGTTAGAAAGATGGCTATCCATACTGGCAAATAATGGCTCTATTTTTTCGTAATGAGTTTTATCTTGTGCCATTGCCAGGTTATGCTCGTTGAACCTGGCAGAGCTGTTTTTAGACAATTGTTTGTTGATTTGGTTATGGCCATGACTCAGTTGTGACGCCAGGCTTTCAAACCCATCGACCGAGAGCGTTTTAACATGAATATAATCCGTCACGTCATCGCCAGTGTTTGAAGAGTCATCCGGGTTATCAGGGTCGGTCGGTGTTTCTGGAGGCGTCCCACCGTAAAAAGGGGAATCAGTACAACTCGCGCCACTATAAGCAAAATCCGCAGAGCACGTAGTGTTCGGTGTTATCTCAGCATTGTCACCAACATCCACACAGGCCGTAGAGCCTGACAAGTTAAGTGTGCATCTCGTCGCGTCATGACTACCAAAGCAAGCACCCGTTACGTCATCACCATAAATATAGGCATTCCAGGTTAATCGACGTGTAGCGGATTGAGAATTGAGATATTCACAAGAAGTACGGCAAGAGCCGTCAGGGTTATAACCGAAGTCGCAACCAGTCACGTCCGTTGGAGGTTCGAAGTCATCAGGCGTAGAAGCGTCACACTTACCTTCAGAATTGAGGTTCTGACCATCAGGACAGCTATCTCGATTACTTTTTCGTATCACTTTCCAAAGAGTGCTATTAGCATCCGTATAGACTGAAATATAGCCAGCAGGATACTCGATACCACTCGTGACCGTTCCATAAGCCGAGCCACTGCTCACAGACATCATTTTACACCCATTCACCGCAGGCAATGAGATAGTGTCACCGATGTTTACACAATCAATTGTCCAACGACTATCCGCCCATCTCGTTATTTCAAATAAATTAGCAGACAGGACAGAGTGAGATATAAGAATGCTCAATAAAAACAGATACTTTTTCATAAAAAAAAGGGACCTAAGTCCCCCTCAATTAGCCAGATATAACGCCCGTGTAGACTCCATAGCAGAAGCACAAAGCCATGACGGACGCTAAACCAACGGAAACCAGCATTAGCGACGAGACAACCAGCTAACCACCATGCCCAGACCAAAGCCAAGAGCAGCCAGCGCAATAACGCCCGACGTCGTGGTGCTTACTAGCGCTTTACCTGCATCAATTGCAGAAGTGATTTCAGTGGTGTTATCTGCCATAGCTGAACCAGAAACTGTGAGTGCAACACCTGCCTGAACGTAAGTGTTAGTCGCAGTGTTTTTTACCATTTGAATAATACGCATAGATTTTTCCTTATTTTTTACCTAGATACTTAATGACGCGGCCAAGTGCATGGCCAACAATAAAGGTCACCAGAAACTGACCAAGCAACATTTCATAAAGCGCCTGGTCGAACTGGATAAGTGAAAGGTCGAATTGACCTTCAACCAATTGAGCTACCTCGTCCTTAGACAACACCACATAGTCACAGGATGAATCTGTCACTTGAGTAATGAGTCCGTGAACAATGGCAACGCAAACAGACATGAATTAACCTTTGACGGGCTTAATATCGACGACGACGTTTCGCGCAGGGTTCTGCGGGTCAGCATCCAAATGCAGCTCACACATCATAGGAAATTGGCTTTCAAGCTCTTTGAATGCCATGACTAATGATGGATTGGGATTCATGGCGATTTGTTTCTTGTCCAGGCCAACAGCCTGACATTCGCCTTTTTCAGATTTCCAACCTTCATTTGTGGCCAGGTAGTTAACCTGGGCAAAGTTATAAGGGCGATCATCTTTCTTAGACAGGCCTTGCGAGTGTTCGCAGCCGATAACAATTACAGTGAGTGGCATAGTTGATAGTCTCCAGTTTTTTCATAATGTAAGCCCCGACCGACTGGAAAGTTAATCCGGTCAGGAATGTCCATAACGCCTAACTCTTTGGTCAGCACGTCGAGTATCTTGGCGTCCTTGTCGTAGACCTGGCGCATAAGGTTGATAAGCTTGCCGTACTGGACGCGAGCGTGTTTAACGGCATTCTCTAACGTCGTGTTAAACAGCACACGAGTAGTAGAAATAGGGATTGGCTGAACATCGTCAATCAGAGAGGCAAGGGCAGGGTAAGCACCTGCAAAATAGCAGTCTGAGTTGACCAGGACATCGAGAGGAATGACGCGAAAACGGTTTCCGATTTGCACCTCGAAACGATTCCAGTTTGGGTACTCTTCACACTTGGTTTGTGCGGCCTTATCGTAGGCACGAAACACTTTTCCATTCTCACGAGCTCCGACATAAAACGTATGGCCAGCGTCCGGCACCATGCCGCATTTCTTACGGTCAGCAGGGCTCATGCCTTTGTATCCAATGAACTCGCCAGCCTTGGGAGGCGTACCACGAGTAATGAACTGGCCATCAATGTATTTATCTTTGATGTCGTTAATACTGACATTGCCCTGGAAGTCATCGAGCGCAATATCGACGCGAGTTAACTTAGCACCAACCATCTGAGTTAATGCCTTGTGTAACGCTTCCATATTGATAGCTTCACAGCCTTTACCTGAAAACGATACGTAGTAACCGAAGTTGGCCGCGCCCCAGGCAACCAGGCCAGCCTGAGTACCATTGCAAAGTAGTTTTGCTGAATATTTGTATCCAGAAAAACCACCTCGACGTTCTAACGTCCATTCGTTTTGCTCATAACTGATCTCATCGGCCAGAACCTCAAGAAACGACTCAATTTCGCCGTGACAAAGCGTATCGAGCATATCGATACCGATATTGCTGATTAAGCGTTGGTAAGACTCGTTAAACGATACGTCTGTATCAATCGTCACATCAGATTCAATTAAGGCTTTATCCAGGGCTGCAAAGTAAAGATCACGGTTAGCGAAGTTTTCAGACTCAACACAGCCAAGCAGTTGCGCCAGGTTCTCAGCAAAGTGAGCGATTTTAGTTTGTTCACGATGTTGAACAGCGACCACGTTCTGAGATTCAAACTCATTGATTTGCTCGATAGCAAAGCGTTGTTTGGCCATTTCTTTGCAGCGTTCAAGCAGCAAAGGCGAACCCGAAAAGCTCACGTAATCGATAATGGTTTTATTCATCATGGAATACTCGCTCAAAGGCACCACTGGAACGCAGTTGCGACTCGTTTTCGTGAGTGATTTCGATAAGCTCTCGTTCATCTTCACAAGCGTAAAGATACATTTCGTGCTTAGTCTTGAAGTATTCAGGCATCCCGTCGATTGAACACCAGTAACCATCAGAATGATGCTCGAAGTAAACAGGGTTCTTACGTTGAGGTTTAGAGGCAAACGTCATATTAAGCACCTGTCGCGTAAGACAGTTGAGCCAACGGCCAAGAAAGTAGCAGCGAATCAAGAACAGAATTAGCATTTGTGACACTGTAATGCTTTGCGTTAAATGCTTGAGGCGTGGCAATCACAAAAGGTTTACCAGATTGAGAAATCCCAAAGCCCCCGAAGTAGCGAGGACAAGCACCTGATACAAGAAGAATACGAACGTTCATCTGAACCCCTTAAGAGTGAATACCGATTTATGGGGATTCTAGTTGCCATTAATGGGGATTGTAAATAGCGCAAAATCGGGATTAAACAGCTAAGATAATGACAAACGGAGGTTTTGATATGTACGCGAATGAACTGTTAGATGCCTATAAAGAGGCTCAAAACTACCTACAAGATAAACAAATAGCGCATGACTTGAATCTATCACCACAGAAACTAAGTAAAATTAGAAAAGGTGTTCGCTATGTGTCTGATGAAGAAGCAATTTTCCTTGCAGAAGGTGCAGGATTAGACCCAGAGATGGCATTGTTAGGTTGTCACGCTGATCGCAACGATAATCCCAACATCAAAGCGATGTGGGAAAGCATTGCAAAAAAGTTTAACGGGCGTGGTTTACATGGATTATCAATGGCTTGCGGTGGTTTGATGTTGTGGATTGGGCGCCCTGTAGAAGCTATAGCTCAGTGCGCATTATGTATATTATGTTAAATGGGATATCCAATTAACTAGGTCTGTGCGCCCTTTGCTGTACCTCTCCTGTTTCTTGGGCTATTTGCATTCAACATAATTGATTTACCATAAAATACCTAATAATCAGTAAGATAATCAAAGATTCACTGACTGATTATTAGGACGTTTAATTTAAGCTCTTCACTAATGACCAAATTCTAGTTGGTTGTTTTTAACCAGCTTCATGCATGTGTCAACGACTGTTGCATCAAATGCGGTTCCTCGTCCTTCGAGTAACACCTCAGTTGCTTTGTCTATTCCAAGTGCTGGACGGTATGGTCTGTGTGATGTAATTGCCTCTAGCACGTCGGCTACTGCGATTATTCTCGCCTCGAGAATGATTTCATCACCTGATAAGCCGTTTGGATAACCCGTTCCGTCCAATCTTTCGTGGTGCTGCAGAATCATCTCGCCAATTGGCCAGATGAACTCTACTTTCTCGACGATATCAAAGCCGACATTTGGATGAGTTTTAATGATTTCAAACTCTGGCTTAGTTAATCGCCCTGGTCGATTTAATATCTCCATCGGTACCATAACTTTGCCTATGTCGTGCAACAACGCGCCCAGTTTAATCCCTTCAATGGTTTTCTCGTCTAAACCCAACTCTTCGCTGATCCTTACCGCAATTTGTGAGACTCGTTTTTGGTGTCCTGCGGTATATGGGTCGCGAAATGCCAGTGTTGCTGCGACAGCATCGATGGTTTCAATAAGAGATGTATAACGGGTTTTCTCTTGGGCGATTTTCTCAAGTTCTGCTTTTCTTGAGTGTGTAATATCCTGAACCGCGCCTAAGGCGCGAATTGGCTTGCCATCTGAGTCACAGATGAACTCACAGAACTCGCGCACGACGTAAGTTTTGTTATCTGTTTTTCGTATAACGCGATGTTCTACTTCATAATTAGACGCATGCTCAAGTGCATTATTGAATCGTTCATTAACCAGAATCTTGTCGTCTGATGGGATGCAGTCAAGAAAGGCTTCATATGAAGCACCAAAGGCAGTCTTTTCGATGCCAAACATAGTGTATATTTCGTCAGACCAGAGAAGCTCACCGGTTACCAGATCTAGGTTCCAATGACCAAATTGCGCTAATCGCGTAGCAACACTTAGCATTTGCTGGTTGGTGCTAAGTTCTTCTTCTTTTATATGTTCTTCAGTCGTATCAATTGCAAACCCGTGAATACCTAAGTACTTTCCTGACGCGTCTTTTAGCAGTATCTCACTGATTAATAGCTGTTTTGTTGCGCCGCTACGGTCTTTTACTACGACTTCAAATGAAGGGTGATCTTTTTTATCTGCCAACTGCTCTCTTTTGTGATTAATAGCAGTCAGAACACTGTCGAGATAACTGTCCTGATCCGGACTGCGAGACTGATGATAGATTTCTTCGGGATAACAACCCAGAACACTAAGCACTGAATCACTGATATATGTGATCTGATCATGCTCATTACTCGCATAAAAGAAGAAGTCCGATTGCCCTCTGGACAACATCCGTTTGGTATTGAACATTTATTGCTTTCCATTCAACTATTTACTGAGAGTATAGTTAAACTTCTGTATTAATCGAGCAAAATGGCGCTCGGTAAGAGACTCTTCTCGCTAGAATTTGACCTTAGCTAAGGTTTGTTGAGATTCATCGATAATAGTTACTTCAAAACTGCCTGATTCCGGGGTTTTGACTACCCACATTTTTGCATTTTCAGTCACTTTTGCTGCGCCCTCTTCTACCGTAATTTCCCACTCCGTTGCTGGTTTGTTAATCGATAGTCCATCTTTTGTACGATTGGCCGTCAACTCGATATCTTTAACAGTAAAAGTACAGTTTGTTTGCAAACTACAATCAATCTTATTCTCTTCGCTGAATGTGATCGTACGCCAAATAAACGCCGTAATTAGTAGGGTTAACATGATGATTATTTGAACAAAACGTCCACGCGTGAGTTTTTCAGCTGCCATTTAAGGGGTTCTCCGTGTAACAAACTTCAAAGTTTTAAAATAAAAGGCCAAAACCTGACCGACTGTAAGGTTACTACTCTGTCATTGAATTGTTAAATGCAGTATAGTTGGCGCCTGAAAATGCCACTTTTTTTAAAAATCGGCAAGAATAATTAACCGACTGAATCGGTTCTGTTTTCTGAATGATTTGGGTGGCATTACGACATGTGTCGTGTTGGAAGTAAAGTGTAGTTAATTAGAAATTGGAAGCATGCAAATGAGCCAAGAAAAGCAGCTTGAACAAAACTACAACTATACAGTCGTTCGTCAGTTTACCTTAGTGACTATTCTCTGGGGTATTGTTGGCATGGCTGTTGGTGTTTTGATTGCCGCTCAATTAGTTTGGCCACAGCTAAACTTTGATACGCCGTGGTTGACGTATAGTCGCTTACGTCCTCTGCATACTAATGCGGTTATTTTCGCGTTTGGTACAAGTGCCCTATTCGCAACGTCTTATTACGTTGTTCAGCGTACCTGTCAAACTCGTCTATTTGGTGGCCCTCTTGTCGCCTTCACCTTCTGGGGTTGGCAAGCCATTATTTTAGCAGCAGCAATTACTCTGCCATTGGGTTTTACCTCTGGTAAAGAATACGCTGAGCTAGAATGGCCAATCGATATTGCCATCGCAGTTGTCTGGGTATCTTACGCGATCGTGTTCTTCGGAACATTGATTACCCGTAAAACCTCTCACATCTACGTAGCAAACTGGTTCTTCGGTGCCTTTATTATCACTGTTGCGGTTCTTCATATCGTAAACAGCATGGCTATCCCTGTTTCTATGGGTAAATCGTACTCGATTTATTCTGGTGCAGTGGATGCGATGGTTCAGTGGTGGTACGGTCACAACGCGGTAGGTTTCCTACTGACGGCTGGTTTCCTAGGTATGATGTACTACTTCGTACCTAAGCAAGCTGAACGTCCTGTTTATTCATACCGTCTGTCAATCGTTCACTTCTGGGCACTAGTATCACTATACATTTGGGCAGGTCCTCACCACCTACATTACACTGCGCTACCAGATTGGACGCAGTCGCTAGGTATGGTGATGTCACTTGTTCTATTCGCTCCTTCTTGGGGTGGTATGATCAACGGTATCATGACGCTGTCTGGTGCATGGCACAAGCTACGTTATGACCCTATCCTACGTTTCCTAATCGTATCTCTATCGTTCTACGGTATGTCTACGTTCGAAGGTCCAATGATGTCTATTAAGACAGTTAACGCACTGTCTCACTACACAGACTGGACTATCGGTCACGTACACTCAGGTGCATTAGGCTGGGTTGCTATGGTATCTATCGGTTCGGTATACCACCTGGTACCTCGTCTGTTCGGTCAGGAGCGTATGTACTCTGTTAGCCTAATCAACACGCACTTCTGGCTAGCAACTATCGGTACGGTTCTATACATCGTTGCAATGTGGATCTCAGGTGTAATGCAAGGCCTAATGTGGCGTGCAGTTAACTCTGACGGTACTTTGACTTACAGCTTCGTTGAGTCTGTACAAGCGTCTTACCCGTTCTACTTCGTACGTTTCCTAGGTGGTTTCATCTTCCTAGCAGGTATGTTCTTAATGGCATACAACACGTATAAGACGGTAACAGCGCCAAAAGATAGCCTAAAAGCTATCCCACAGCCGGCATAAGGAGATTTAAAGAATGAGTTCTAATTCTAACAATCGCCACGAAATTGTTGAACGCAATGTCGGTCTACTAGCGATTCTTATCGTTTTTGCAATTAGTTTGGGTGCGCTTGTAGAAATCACACCACTAATTTTCCAAAAGCAAACTACTGAGCCTGTTGAGAACCTACGTCCTTATACAGCGCTTGAAATGGAAGGTCGTGACGTTTACATCCGTGAAGGTTGTAACGTTTGTCACAGCCAGATGATTCGTCCATTCCGTTCTGAAACAGAGCGTTACGGTCACTACTCTGTTGCTGGTGAAAGTGTGTATGAGCACCCATTCCTATGGGGTTCTAAGCGTACAGGTCCTGACCTGGCACGCGTGGGCGGCCGTTACTCTGACGAGTGGCACCGTGTACACCTAATTGATCCTCGCGAGTTGGTTCCTGAGTCAAACATGCCTGGTTTCCCATGGCTTGAAGAGAACGTTCTTGATGGTAAGGACACTCAGAAGAAACTGACTATTTTCCGTGATCAATTTGGTGTTCCATACACTGACGAGCAGATCGCAAATGCGTCTAAAGATGTAGAAGGTAAAACTGAGATGGATGCCATCATCGCTTACCTTCAGTCTCTTGGTCACGCAATGAAGTAATTAAGGTGGTAAATATGGACATTGGTACTATTCACAGTATTTGGACCATAGTGCTTTTCGTGAGCTTCCTTGGTGTGGTTTGGTGGGCTTACGGTAAAAGCCGCAAGTCTCGTTTCGACGAAGCCGCTAACCTTGTATTCGCTGATGAAGAGCAAGCACCTTCAAAAGAACAAGGAGTGACTAAGCAATGACTACATTTTGGAGTCTTTGGATAATCATCATTACAGTCGGTACACTGCTCGGCTGTGCTGCAGTCCTTTATTGGTGCCTTAAAGATAAAATGGGCGTTGAAGAAGGTGCAGATATGGGTCACGAATACGATGGTATTCGTGAGTTGAACAACCCACTACCTAAGTGGTGGACCTATCTATTTGTTGGTACGTTTGTATTTGCAGCGATTTACCTGACTCTTTACCCGGGTCTAGGTAACTTCAAGGGCGTTCTGGGTTGGCAGAGTTCTGACCAGACTGTTCGCTCTATCGAAGAGTCAAAAGCGTCTATCGCCGCTTCTCAACAGAACAAACATCTAGTTCAGTACGCTAAAGAGCTGGACGATGCAGAAGCCTACTTTGGCGAAGCATTCAAAAAGCTTGCGTACGTAGATGGTTCATCTGAACTGCGCTCTATCCCAGAAATTGCTGCGGATAACGAAGCAGTTAAAGTTGGTCAACGTCTGTTCCTGCAAAACTGTTCACAGTGTCACGGCTCTGATGCTCGTGGTCAGAAAGGTTTCCCTAACCTGACTGATGATGCATGGCTATACGGTGGTGAGCCGCAAGCTATCGTGACGACAGTAATGCAAGGTCGTATCGGTCAAATGCCATCATGGAAAGACGCTCTGGGTGAGCAAGGTGTACAAGAAGTTGTTAGCTACACTCTTAGCCTATCTGGTCGTTCTGTGAATGCGCGTGAAGCTGAAGCTGGTAAAGCACGCTTTGTAGTGTGTGCAGCTTGTCACGGCACTGACGGTAAAGGTAACCCTGCTGTAGGTGCACCTGACCTAACAGACCAAAACTGGTTATTCGGTGGTTCTCGCGCTGATGTAACTGAAACAGTAATGAACGGTCGTTCTGGCGTAATGCCGGCTTGGAAAGACATTCTAGGCGAAGACAAAGTTCAGTTAGTTTCAGCTTACGTTTGGAGCTTGAGCAACACAGATAATAAGTAACATTTCAATAACAGCCCCTTTTTAAGGGGCTGTCTTTCCTTTACAGTTAAAGCCCTAATTTCTTTCATTTTTTCATTGAGAACTTTTTTATGGTAAAGCCTTGGTATAAGCAGTTCTGGCCGTGGTTCCTAATCATTCTGCCGCTCACCGTTGTTGTATGGACAATTATCACAGTCATCGTCTTTTCGCAGAACTCTGTTTCGCTTGTGACTGAGGATTACTATAAAAAAGGTAAAGGGATTAATATCGACATTTCTAAGCAGAACGTAGCTAAAGATCTTGGTCTAAGTGCTGCAGCCTTCTCAGAAGGTAATGATGTCGTTATTCAATTTAATAAAGGTCAACTAGAGCACTATCCTGCAATCACTGTGATGTTTGCTCACCGTACTCTGCCTGACCGTGACTTCTCTAAACTGCTGACATCTGATGCCAGTGGTCAGTACCGCCTGAAATTGGACGATGAGCTACAAGGTCCTTGGTTTATCGAACTTACGCCACATGATAGCCAGTGGTTGCTTCAAGGTCGTGTTACCTTCCCTTCTTCTGCCCCTGTACAACTAGCGAATTAGTAGCTTATGTGTAAATCGTGTTATCACTGTGGTGAAGATGTACCAGCCAACACGGATTTTAAAGTAGAGATTCTCGGCGACATCAGGGAAATGTGTTGCCCGGGCTGTGAAACGGTCGCTCAGACAATCGTTGATAGCGGTCTGGTCTCTTACTACCAGTACAGAACTGCGCCTGCCGAAAAGGCGGATTTAGTTCCAGAACAACTTCAGGCATTGATTCATTATGATAATGATGATGTCCAATCGGAGTTTGTTCGTAATAGTGAACACTGCTCCGAAGTTACCTTGTCACTTGAAGGTGTCTCTTGTGCAGCGTGTGCCTGGCTGATCGAGAAACAAGTTTCTAATAAGTCAGGTGTTGTTTCGATTCGGGTCAACACCACGACCAACCGCGCCCTATTAGCGTGGGACAAGACTCAAGTTCGCCTCAGTGAATTGCTTTCGTTGATTCATCAACTTGGATATAAAGCAGCGCCATTTGAAGCCGATAAGCAAGAAGCCGCTTATCACCAGCAAATGAAGCAGTATCTATATCGTTTGGGTATCGCAGGCCTGGCAACTATGCAGGTGATGATGCTGGCAGTGGCACTCTATTTGGAAGTGTTTGGTGATTTAGAGCCTGAGTTTAAAAACTACTTCCGCTGGGTGAGCCTAATCTTTGCCACTCCAGTAATGCTCTACTCTGCTCTGCCTTTCTATATCAATGCCTGGCGCAGTATTCGCAGCCGTACTTTAGGTATGGATGTTCCGGTCTCCATCGCAATGATCTTTGCTTACTGTGCAAGTTTAGTGGCTACCGTTACTGAACAGGGAGAAGTGTTCTTCGAGTCTATCTCGATGTTTGCTTTCTTCTTACTTGTGGGACGCTTCTTAGAGATGCGTGCACGCCGTAAAGCAGCCGCTGCCAGTGGTAACCTGTTAAAGCTGATCCCTGCGATTGCCAATAAGCTAGATGGCGATCAGGTTCCGGTTAAGACTCTAAAGGTTGGCGATCAGATCCGTGTCCTTCCTGGTGAACATATTCCAGCTGACGGCAAGATTATTTCCGGGCGCGTGCACATTGATGAATCTATGTTAACCGGTGAGTCTCTTCCTGTTGTTAAACAGATCGACGATCATGTTTATGCGGGTACGCTTAACGGCGAAGAGTCATTTGAACTTGAAGTGACTTCATCTAAAGCGGATTCGATGATTTCCAATATCGTGCGTCTGCAGGATGAAGCGCAGCTGTCTAAACCAAAGATTGCTGAAATTGCCGATATTGTGGCGCGCTACTTTGTCGCAGTGATTCTTATTGTCGCAGCGGGTACCTGGTTCTTCTGGCACTCCAGCCGACCAGATGATGCGTTCTGGATCATGCTGTCGGTACTTGTAGCGACCTGTCCATGTGCTTTGTCTCTGGCCACACCGACGGCACTAACTTGTGCGACGTCGAGAATGGGTAATCTCGGTATCTTGCTGCGTAAGAGTCATGTATTTGAGACCTTGTGTAAGGTCAATCATCTGATTGTCGATAAGACTGGCACCTTAACTCACGGTGATATTGAGATTAACGATGTTGAGCTGTTTGGTGAATGGGATAAACAACAGGCGCTCGCGATTGCTGCGTCGCTAGAATCCCATGCCAATCACCCTATCGCTCGTGCGTTCAAACTTTATTCAGATGTAAATGTTAGCGTCGAAGAGGTAGAAAACGTCATTGGCTCTGGTATTAAAGGTCGTTATAACGGCGCTGAAGTTAAGATTGGTAGTGCCCAGTTTGTACTTGGTGAGCACCAAACAGCGCAAGCTAACTCAGTGTATCTCTCGATTGATGCCGTTCATGTTGCAACCTTTAGCTACCGTGATCCGATTCGAGCGGAAGCGAAAGAGTTTGTTGAGAAGTTCCAGCGCTCTGGGGTGAAGATTACTTTGCTTACGGGTGATACTAAGGAAAACGCTCAACTTGTCGCTGATAAGATCGGTATTGATAACGTGATTGCCGGTGCCAAGCCGCAAGATAAACTTGAGTATCTGAATAATGTCGACTCTCAAGATATCACTATGATGATCGGTGACGGCATTAACGATGCTCCGACACTGGCAGGGGCTCACCTGTCTGTCGCTATGGGTGGTGGCGCAGACGTTGCCAAAGCATCTGCAGATATGGTTCTGCTCGGTGATCGCTTAGACCGTATCTTAGAAGCAAGAGAACTCGCGCTACAGACGCGCAAGATTATTCGAGAGAACCTTGCCTGGTCTCTGGGTTATAACCTTCTTATTCTGCCGTTAGCCGTTGCTGGGTTTGTTGCTCCATATTTTGCAGTCGTAGGTATGTCTGCGAGCTCAATTATTGTAGTATCTAACTCACTACGTTTGCTCAAAGAGAAAGGTAAATAGATGGAAAGCCTTTATATCCTCATCCCTATCGCTATCGTGCTGGTCTGTGTCGCAGTTGCGGTATTCCTATGGGCGGTAAGAAGTGAGCAGTTTGAAGATCTTGAACGCCAGGGTCACAACATTTTATTTGATGAAGATGAGCGTAAAGAGAACCGACCAAAGTGAGTATTGATTGGTTAGGGGCCTTTTTTATTGGGCTTGTCGGTGCTGGTCACTGCATGGGTATGTGTGGTGGCATTGCATCAATGTTGACCATGGGACAGCAACAGCCATCGAAATGGGTTCCCCTTTTCTACAATAGCGGCCGACTGATGAGCTATGCCTTTATCGGCGCGATAGTCGGCGGTACTTTCTCGACTATTTCTGAAGTAAGTCAGTTAAATAATGCCTTAGTCTGGTTGAGATTAGCTGCCGCGCTATTCATGATCTTACTCGCCTGTTATATCGGTCGTTGGTGGCAAGGTCTGCTTCATATCGAAAAACTTGGTCAGTTTGTCTGGCGTCATATTGCGCCTGCCGGTAAATCCCTTCTTCCGCTTAAATCACCGATACATGCACTGCCATTCGGTTTTGTCTGGGGTTGGTTACCATGTGGGCTGGTCTACTCTACGCTGACCTGGTCTGCCGTCTCTGGCAGCACTTTAAATGGCGCTTTGGTCATGCTTGCATTTGGTGCTGGTACTCTGCCTGCAATGTTACTTGTTGGCCATGCAGCAACTAGCCTCCATAAACTGCAAAACTCTGATATATTTCGTCACATTGTCGCATTTACGATCTTAATGTATGGCCTATACACAGGCTATGGTGCAGTTAGTTTATTGAGTCGTAGTTTTTAGTCGGCTGTTTTTATGCGCTTTTTTCCACTATCCTTTAGTCGTAATGGGTGCTAAAATATTGATGTATATCAAATAGTGAAAGGTTGTTATGATTTCTGAAAAGCCTGCAACAAAGCGCATTCAATCTGGCGGTTGTGCAATCCACTGCCAAGACTGTAGTATCAGCCAGCTTTGTATTCCGTTTACGCTAAATGAATCTGAGCTTGATCAGCTTGATCAAATCATCGAGCGTAAAAAGCCAATTCAAAAAGGACAGGAATTGTTCAAAGCAGGAGATGAACTAAAATCTCTTTACGCAATCCGTTCAGGCACAATCAAGAGCTACACAATCACCGAACAAGGTGACGAGCAAATCACTGCTTTCCACTTAGCTGGTGACTTAGTAGGTTTTGACGCAATAACCGGTGACCTTCACCCTAGCTTTGCTCAAGCTCTAGAAACTTCTATGGTATGTGAAATCCCATATGAGATTCTTGATGATCTTTCTGGAAAAATGCCTAAGCTTCGTCAGCAAATCATGCGTTTGATGAGTAATGAAATCAAAGGCGATCAAGAAATGATTCTGCTTCTTTCTAAGAAGAACGCTGAAGAGCGCCTGGCAGCATTCTTGTACAACCTTTCTACTCGATTCTCACAACGTGGCTTCAGCCCTCGTGAATTCCGTCTAACGATGACTCGCGGTGATATTGGTAATTACCTGGGCCTTACTGTTGAGACAATTTCACGTCTTCTGGGTCGTTTCCAGAAGTCTGAGATCCTGAGCGTGAAAGGTAAATACATTACGATTCTTGACCATGACGCATTGATGGAACTGGCAGGCGTATCAACAGAATCATAATAAATTTCAATGATGTAGCTTATTCTCCACCCCGAAAATGAGCTACATCATACTTCTCTCAAAATCCTCCAATTATTTCTAAAACTCTCCGTCGAACTAAGCTACATTAATCATATACCCCCTCCTCGTCTCTAAGGAGTCTATATGAGTATCTACAACAAGATTTTAGTTGTCGCTGACATTAACAAAGATGAGCAACCAGCCTTAGCTCGCGCGATGCAATTAGCAGCGAAAAGTCGATCTCCGAGCCGGGTAACCTTCTTCCTTTCTATCTATGACTTTTCATACGATATGACATCCATGTTGTCTGTTGATGAGCGTGACGCGATGCGTCGTGGTGTAATCCAACAGCGTGAACAGTGGATGCGTAAGATTGCTAAAGATTACGTTAGTGATTCTATTGAGTTTGATGTTCGTGTCGTTTGGCACAACCGACCTTACGAAGCGATTATTGCCGAAGTGTTTGCTGGCGAGCATGACATTGTCATCAAGGGTACCCGTAAACATGACGTTCTGGAGTCTGTGATCTTTACCCCGACTGACTGGCACCTGTTACGTAAGTGTCCATGCCCTGTCCTATTGGTTAAAAATGCAGACTGGCCAGCAGATGCAAGCATCCTCGCTTCCGTTCACGTTGGCTCAGAGAACGACACTCACCTTGGACTCAACGATTCCATGGTCGATCAGCTAAATAGCCTGACTGAACGTTTAGGTGCGAAGCCGTACCTGGTCAACGCTTACCCGGTTACTCCGGCAAACATTACGATTGAATTGCCAGAGTTTGATCCTGCGACCTATACCGATGCAGTTCGCGGTCATCACCTCACCGCAATGAAGGCACTGCGTCAGAAACATGGTTATGATGAAGAGCAGACGGTCGTCGAACAAGGCCTGCCAGAAGACATTATTCCAGAAGCGGCTGAACGACTAAACGCTGCGATGGTGATTATCGGCACCACAGGTAGAACAGGTCTGTCAGCGGTATTTATCGGTAACACAGCGGAGCATGTCATCGACAAGATCAACTGCGATGTTATGGCACTGAAACCGCAGGGCTATATTAGTCCGCTAGACCCTAAAACGGCTATCTAAACGCCCTTTACTCTCTGAGTCCCCTCCCTTGAGGGGACTTTTTTTTGTTCTGCTCTCAATAGATCTAGCATCTGGATGATTTATCCGTATCATACGCACTTCATTTTGTTTTGAAGATTGATGAAGACTGCAAGCTAATGACTGAGCAAACTCAAGAGCGTACTAAAGCTCAACAATATAACTTTAACAAGCTACAAAAGCGTATTCGCCGTAACACAGGCCAAGCGATCCAAGACTTCAATATGATTGAAGATGGTGACCGTATTATGGTGTGTCTGTCAGGCGGTAAAGATAGCTTCACTATGCTTGATATTCTGATGAGCTTGCAAAAGAGCGCGCCGATTTCATTCTCGCTTGTTGCCGTTAACCTCGATCAGAAACAACCGGGTTTTCCTGGTCACATTCTTCCTGAATACCTTGAATCACTAGGCGTTGAGTACAAGATTGTTGAAGAAGACACTTACTCAATCGTTCAGGACAAGATTCCAGAAGGTAAAACGACCTGTTCACTATGTTCTCGTTTACGCCGTGGCATTCTTTACCGCACGGCTAACGAGCTAGGTGCGACTAAAATTGCCCTGGGCCACCACCGTGACGACATTCTTGAGACACTGTTCCTCAACATGTTCCATGGCGGTAAAATGAAAGCAATGCCACCTAAGCTGGTTTCAGATAATGGTGAGCACGTTGTTATTCGTCCATTAGCGTACTGCCGCGAAAAAGATATCATTAAGTATTCTGAAATGCGTGAGTACCCGATCATCCCTTGTAACCTGTGTGGCTCACAGCCGAACCTACAGCGTCAGAACATCAAACAGATGCTTAATGACTGGGATAAACGCTTCCCTGGCCGTATTGAGACTATGTTCCGTGCGATGCAGAATGTAGTGCCTAGCCATCTTGCAGACTTTGAACTATTCGATTTTAAATCAATCGACAAAGACTCAGGCGTCATCAACGGTGGCGATATTGGCTTTGATAAAGAAGAGATGCCAGCGCAAACTGTTGCTGACCCAGATCAGGTTCAGGAGTTTGACCCTAGCCTTAAGTTAGATGTAACTAACATCTAATTATCTGAAAGAATTAAATAAGGGTCGCGATGCGACCCTTTTTGTTAAGTTTATTTTGCTTTTGGCAAGTAAGGCAGCACTCGGGCCGTTTCCTGCGGCAAGGTCATATAACCGCCCTCACCGATCTCATCAACTGATACCTGCGCTTTACCATCGACAATCGGCTTAGTCTTGCCGTTGGAGAAGGTAATTTCAGAGTTAAGCTTGTTAGGGAACTCAAGCGTTACCCCTTCAACGTCTGGCGTAAACCAGCTGGCAAACATCCCGCCTAACTGCTCAAGAATCGCCTGCATCTGAGGTAATAATACTTTCACCTGATCGTAAGTGACATCGTCACGCATTGGTTCTTTGGTCATGACTACCATAGAAAAATCACAACGCATGTCCATTGGCGTATGAACGAAGACCAATGGGTTTGCTGAGCGAAGGTTGTTGTCTAACGGGACAATCACCTCGTTATAAGGCGAAACCTTTAACTCTTCGTAGTGCTCTTCTTTTTCCATCCACGCTTTCTCGATATTACACAACTGTTTTGTGTCTGCGTTGAGGAAGAAGAAGCCGACTTTAACGTCATCATGACCTTCTTTGGCGTTTTGCTTCATGTGCGAATACAGCTTTGAATAGGTAAACATGTATTCTTGGGCTTGAGCAGGTAAAGCAACCGCACCCGACAGTGCAGCAGCTAAAATCATTAACGATACTTTCTTCATTGAATTATATACTTATTGATTAGCGAGCGGGGTTTCCCAGAAGGACTGATTGTGCCTGATCATGCTCTGTAAATCGTTGACGTATGCCTCACCTCGTTCAGAGTATTTGAGCAAACCATTGGTTAACGCCATCGCAGCATCGGTATCGGTCAGGCTTTGACCGGCTAAATGACGCTGGTAGCGAATTTCGCGTAGCTCGTGATAAGCGTTATTGCGATTTACATTCATAAAGTAGCCATGGATAGACTGTTGAACGGAGCTAAACTTAGCCACTTCATGAGTCATACCCTCTCCTCGTTGCAATGGAACAAGTCCACAACCGACCTGATAACACCATTGACCAAAATAGTTGTTGGCTTCTTTAGCGAAGCGGGAGGTTCCCCACGCCGATTCATTAGCCCCCTGAACAAGAACTAACGCTACAGGAATAACGTCGACGCGGTGAAGCATCTTATCCAACCATGCCTGGGTGATTCCCTCGGCTGGTAATTCAACATTGTAAAGCTTACCAAGGCGTTTGGCGTATGACTTATCAGCCTCTGAAAGTGACTGAGATGAGAAGCTCTGTTCAATGCTGTCCAGACGCTGACGCTCTTTTTTCACTCTCTCATTCTCTAGCTCGACACCAGGTCTGAGATAATCAAAAAACGCCTGCTTCTTTTGTTTTACATCGCTGATAGCGGCGAAATCAGGTGCGCTACCTACCGCATAGCCTTGAGGCTCTGGTTGCGTCTGCGTGGCAAGCGCTGAAGATGTTTTTCTTCTTTCACGCTCTTCAGCAACATTTTGTTCGTAACCATACAGACTACAGCCAGCAATTACGCTGGCTGCTGCGATGGCAATAAACTCGCTCTTACGCATTGAACACTTGTGGATCGTCGTCATTATCGTCTTCATCTTTTGGTCGGTCAGAGGCAATGATTTTTAGTTTGATACCAAACATATTGCGGTACACGATGCCTTTTACATGGAAGAAAAACGGCAACACAAAAATCAAACCGAGACCGTAGAACATCATGCCGATAACAAACATAATCGACACAACGAAATAGATACCAGCCAGAGCCAGAATCTTCTTATTTACCGCACGTAGAGAAAGCAGTAGCGACTGCATTGGCGGAACCTGTTTTTCACAGATTAGAAGAATCGAGTTACTGAATGCCAGTGACAGGTATAAAGAAAGGAACGGGAATATCATTCCCGCAATACCTTGTAGCAATAAGCTAAACAGTGTCGCCAGAATAACTGGAACTGTGTACTGCAGTCCCTTACCAATGTGGCGAGGTTTAGTCGTCAAGCCTGCTGCATGACTCATCGCCATAAGACTGATACCTGCATAAATAGGCGCGCTAATCACTTCATAACTGAAGTTGGCGACCATGATGGCGTTGAAGATGCTCGGATCAAATGCGTCTGGATTGGTGAAAGCATCAAGGATAATACCAGGGTTACCCAGTTGAAGTTTTAACGCCACGTAGAAGATAGCTAACTGTATCGCTATCAAAATAATGATCGAAGGAGAAAATGAAAGGAAGTTCTTAACGGTATGCTGCCACGCTTCCTTAAACACATCCCCTGCTTTAAGGTCGTAGTCACCTGACAAAGCACGCTCTACGCTACCGCCCAAATTGAAGTCTTTTTCAATATCGTTATTCATTCTTGGATCCAGTGGTTGGTTGTACACAAACCGAACCAACTTGTTGATAAAAAATTAAGGCTATTATACTGCAACACTAAGCTGTCTAAAATCGAATCTCATTGATGAGCTTGCTTTCTCACTTATTTGGATGATAATTAACCACTAATGTGCCATCTAATTGCATTTATCTTACTCTAAGGTAAAGAAAAATAACGCTCTTCTGCAGCCTTTAACCCATGTACAGAGAGTATGGTAAGGAATGTTTACTTTTACCTGCAAAATTTTTTCTGTTTCAGGATAAGAAAATGCTTTGAATTCACACTTTTGGTGATTATGATGCGCGCCTCTAATTTGTGTAACTACGGGTCATTAAGTTAAACGACTTTGAAATGACCAATGTGGGAGAAAAACAGACGTTGAACGCTAAACAAAATGCAGGACAACCAGTAGTACGTCTTACTGGCATCAGCAAAAGTTTCGATGGTAAGGAAATCATCGCAAATCTGAACCTTGATGTGAATCATGGTGAGTTTTTAACAATTTTGGGCCCTTCGGGTTGTGGTAAAACCACAGTACTAAGAATGATTGCTGGTTTTGAGACCGCAGACAATGGTCAAATCCTTCTTGATAACCAAAATGTAACTCAAGTTCCTGCAGAACAAAGGCATGTAAACACTGTTTTCCAGAGTTACGCACTATTCCCTCATATGACGGTATTTGAAAACGTTGCTTTCGGTCTGCGCATGCAGAAAGTAAACGCAGCTGACATCGAACCAAGAGTGATGGAAGCGTTACGCATGGTTCGCCTCGAGAAGATGGCGCAGCGTAAGCCTCATCAGCTTTCAGGTGGTCAGCAGCAACGTATTGCAATTGCTCGCGCAGTTGTGAATAAGCCAAAGGTACTGCTACTGGATGAGTCTCTTTCTGCACTTGACTACAAACTACGTAAGCAGATGCAAATCGAGCTCAAACAGCTGCAACGTCAATTAGGCATTACGTTTATTTTCGTAACTCACGATCAGGAAGAAGCGTTATCGATGTCAGATCGCATCATTGTTATGCGTGATGGTGTTATCGAGCAAGACGGGTCGCCTCGTGAAATCTACGAAGAGCCTAAGAACCTGTTCGTTGCACGCTTTATCGGTGAGATTAACGTGTTCAATGCAACCATGATTGAACGTATCGATGAGAAACGTATTCGCGCTGAAATTGAAGGCGTAGAATCTGTTGTTTACTACGAAAAAGAAGCAGTTGCAGGCGATAAACTGCAAGTGCTACTTCGCCCTGAAGACTTACGTATCGAAGAGATCAAAGAGTCTGAACACAAAGGCATTGTTGGTCACGTTACTGAGCGCACATACAAGGGTATGACGCTAGACTCAGTAATTGAACTTGAATCTGGCATGCGTGTGATGGTTAGCGAGTTCTTTAATGAAGATGATCCAGATGTTGATCACTCATTAGGTCAGAAAGTCGCTATCACTTGGGTTGAAAGCTGGGAGGTAGTACTCAATGAAAGCCAAGAAGATTAGTCTTCAGAACGTAATCATTGCCCTAATCGTTGGGTGGCTAACGCTATTTGTTCTAGTGCCAAACCTGATGATTATCGGTACGAGTTTTCTGACTCGTGACGAAGCAAATCTTATCGAAATGACCTTTACGTTCGATAACTACTTGCGATTGATGGATCCATTGTATGCCAAAGTGCTGTGGCACTCGTTCTACATGGCGATCATTGCGACTCTGCTTTGTTTGGTGATTGGTTACCCGTTTGCTTACATCGTTGCGAAAATGCCGGAGAAATGGCGTCCATTTATGCTGTTTTTGGTGATTGTCCCTTTCTGGACAAACTCACTGATTCGTACTTACGGCCTTAAGATTGTTCTTGGCACTCAAGGCATTCTCAACAAGTCGTTAATGGCAATGGAAATCATTGATAAGCCAATGCGTCTTATGTACACAGAGACAGCGGTAATGATCGGTTTGGTCTACATCCTGCTGCCATTTATGATTCTGCCGCTCTACTCTGCTATCGAGAAACTCGATAACACTTACATTGAAGCAGCGAAAGATCTAGGTGCGAATAAGATTCAGACCATTACTAAGGTTATTCTGCCACTGACTATGCCAGGCATTATCGGCGGTTGTTTGCTAGTGCTACTACCAGCATTGGGTATGTTCTACATCTCTGACCTGCTGGGCGGCGCGAAGAACCTGCTGATTGGTAACGTGATTAAGAGCCAAGTGCTGAATGCGCGTGACTGGCCATTTGGTGCAGCGACCAGTATCGCCCTGACCATTGCAATGGCAATCATGCTCTACGCCTACTACAGAGCGGGCAAGTTATTGAATAAGAAAGTGGAGCTAGACTGATGGGACGTACTGTTCGATTTAGCTTTATGACATTGGTATATGCGTTTTTGTATTTGCCAATCGTGGTGTTGATCGTTAACTCATTCAACGCCAACAAGTTCGGAATGAAATGGGGTGGCTTTACTACCAAGTGGTACGAGACACTGGTTAACAATGACAGCCTGATGCAAGCAGCATGGCACTCATTAAATGTTGCAGTATTTTCAGCAACAGCAGCGACCATTATTGGTAGCTTAACCGCCGTTGCCCTGTTTCGTTACTCGTTTAAAGGCAAAGGTGCCGTTAATGGGATGCTATTTGTCGTAATGATGTCTCCAGACATCGTGATGGCAATCTCGCTGTTAGCGCTGTTTTTGGTGCTTGGCGCTCAACTGGGGTTCTTTACCCTTTTGATTGCTCACATTACTTTCTGCCTACCGTTTGTGGTGGTGACCGTCTACAGCCGACTGAATGGCTTTGACGTTAAAATGCTTGAAGCAGCGAAAGATCTGGGAGCCAGCGAATGGACGATTCTAAAACAGATCATTTTGCCTCTGGCTAAACCAGCGGTTGCTGCAGGTTGGCTACTGAGCTTTACCCTTTCACTGGACGACGTGATTATCAGCTCGTTTGTGACAGGGCCAACATATGAAATTTTGCCGTTGAAGATCTATTCAATGGTTAAAGTCGGCATCTCACCTGAAGTGAATGCCTTAGCAACAGTAATGCTGATTGTTTCTCTGATTCTCGTCGTAGCTTCACAGCTACTGGCAAGAGAAAAAGTGAAATAACTCAGGCATTTAAAATAACGAAACAGAATGGAATAACCCATTCTGTTTTTCTCTCTACGTTTGGTTTGGAGCTAACGTCAATGAAAAAATGGGCTACTCTATTAGCTGGTAGTGCATGTGCGCTTTCTCTGTTCTCTGGTTCAGTGGCAGCGGACGAAAATAAAGAACTGGTTTTTATGAACTGGGGTCCTTACATCAACAGTAATATCCTGGAACAATTTACCAAGGAAACGGGTATCAAGGTTATCTACTCGACTTACGAGTCGAACGAGACTTTATACGCGAAGCTAAAAACTCATAACCAAGGCTATGACTTAGTTGTACCTTCAACCTACTTCGTTGCTAAGATGCGCGATGAAGGCATGCTACAAAAGATTGATAAATCGAAACTCACTAATTTCGACAATCTGGATAAGAACTACTTAGACAAGCCTTACGATCCAAACAACGACTACTCTATTCCTCACGTTGTTGCGATTACTGGCCTTGCAGTTAACGCTGACATGTACGATCCGAATGACTTCCAAAGCTGGGCTGACCTATGGAACCCAGAGCTTGAAGGTCAACTGATGCTAATGGATGACACTCGTGAAGTGTTCCACATCGCTCTGCGTAAACTAGGTTACTCTGGTAACTCAACCGATCCTAAGCAGATCGATGAAGCGTACGCAGAACTGCAGAAGCTAATGCCAAACGTATTAGTATTTAACTCTGACAACCCAGGTGCACCATACATGTCTGGTGAGGTTGGTGTTGGTATGCTTTGGAACGGCAGCGCAGCAGCGGCTCAGAACGAAGGTATGAACCTTAAACTGGTATTCCCTAAAGAAGGCGGTATCGGCTGGGTAGATAACTTTGCAATTTCATCTGGTGCTAAGAACGTAGATGCCGCTCATAAGATGATCGACTTCCTGCTACGTCCAGAGATTGCTGAGCAGATTTCACGTGACACTGGTTACCTGACAGCTGTAGCAGAGTCTAACGCTAAGTTTAAAGACGTTGCTCCACTGTTCCCTTCTCAGGAAGATCTGGACCGCGTTGAGTGGCAAGATTCAGTGGGTGACATGACAGTTAAGTACGAGGATTACTTCCTTAAACTGAAAGCTGGTCAATAACAGCGCGAAAATCATTAAAATAGGCAGCCTTGGCTGCCTATTTTCGTTATTGGCTGATATAATTTCGTTTTGTACCTCTTGTTTTCGTAACAAGAACATTAACTCACTGCTTAATCAGAGTATCTGACTTGGACTGGTCTTATGCTGACTAAGCAAAGAAAAACGGAAAAATAATGAAAAGTAAATTCTGTGCAAGCGCACTGTGCGCAGCGACTCTAATCGCTTCTCCTGCAATGGCTGCTGATCAAGAACTCTACTTCTACAACTGGTCTGAATACATTCCAAATGAAGTTCTTGAAGACTTTACAAAAGAAACCGGAATCAAAGTTATTTACTCAACTTACGAGTCTAACGAAAGCATGTACGCCAAGCTTAAGACTCAGGGTTCTGGTTACGATCTAGTAGTACCGTCTACTTACTTCGTATCTAAGATGCGTAAAGAAGGTATGCTTCAGGAAATTGATAAGACTAAGCTTACTCATTTCGCAGATCTAGACACTAACTTCCTAAACAAACCGTTCGATCCAAACAACAATTACTCTATCCCTTACATCTGGGGCGCAACGGGCATTGGTATCAACTCTGATATGCTGGACAAGTCATCTGTAACTAAATGGGATGATTTCTGGGATAGCAAGTGGGAAGGTCAACTGATGCTTATGGATGACTCACGTGAAGTGTTCCATATTGCATTAACTAAGCTAGGTTACTCACCAAACTCAACCAACCCAGAAGAGATTGAAGCGGCGTACCAAGAGCTGAAAAAGCTGATGCCAAACGTATTGGTATTTAACTCTGACTTCCCTGCTAACCCATACCTGGCTGGTGAAGTTTCACTTGGCATGCTTTGGAACGGTAGTGCATACATGGCACGCCAGGAAGGCGCTTCAATCGATATCATCTGGCCAGAAAAAGGCGCTATCTTCTGGATGGACAGCCTGGCTATTCCAGCTGAAGCGAAGAACGTTGAAGCGGCTCATAAGATGATAGACTTCCTGCTTCGCCCTGAAAACGCCGCTAAAATTGCGCTTGAGATTGGTTACCCTACTCCAGTAGCGACTGCGCATGACCTGTTACCAAAAGAATTTGCTAACGATCCAAGCATCTTCCCTCCACAAGAAGTGATGGACAGCGGTACATGGCAAGATGAAGTTGGTGAAGCAAGCGTGCTTTACGACGAATACTTCCAGAAACTAAAAGTGGATAACTAATCCAAAAATTAGTTTTCAGTTATATAATTAAAAAGCGGCTCCGGCCGCTTTATTTGTATTTGCAGCCAATGGACGCCGATCTAGCAAAGGAGTAGCTAGTGAGTATAAATACCAAATATTATCTAGTGTTACTCTCTTCCGCCTTTATTGGTGTTGCGACCTTTATTACTACTTACTTCGGCCAGACATTGAATATTGAGTCACGTAATGACTTGCTGTTTGAGTCGAATACGCTGTTCATCCTACTGTTTATCTATTTTATTCTGGCGCGAAAATTGGTGACTAACAGACTAGTTAAAACTGGATTTCTGCTGCTCATTCTAAATCAGGCTTACGACGTCGTTACCGAAATAGACGTGCTTGATAGATGGGCTGATAACAATGATTTTCTCCATACTCTGATTGAAGATGGCAGTCTACAGATTGCCTACTTGTTAATGGCATTCGGTATAACCCGGTTGATCAGTGATATGCATAGACGAGCGACCGAGGATGAACTAACAGGCCTATATAACCGTAAGAAGCTGGCTGAAATCGAGTTAGATACGTTTGACTTAATCTATTTCGATCTCGATGGTCTCAAGCTAGTCAATGACAGCAAAGGCCATTCTGCAGGAGACCTGTTGATCATACGCTTTGCTCACGGATTAAAATCTTCGCTACCCAGTCACGGGAGCGCGTATCGAATTGGTGGTGATGAGTTTGTTGCTGTTGTGCCTGTTGGTCTCAGTGATGAGCTGATCATTAATCTGGATAAACAACTGGAGAAGCGCGCAGTCAGTTACAGCTATGGCATAGAACCACAAACCAGTCGGGACAAATTCAAAGAAGCCTTGATTAAGACAGACCAAGCGATGTACCAAATGAAAAACTCCCAGCGCAATGGCTGAGAGTCTATAGCAAAGAATATCTTAAGCGTGTTTTACATCCGGTTGCTGCAGAGCAAGGATCTCTTCTACCAATTTAGGCACTTCAATACTCGCCTTTCCGTAACGCTTCTCTTCAAACTCACTCTCGACAGCGCTTGGCTCGAGGTTAATTTCGATGGTATGCGCACCATGCATCTTAGCGTCATGAACAAAGCCCGCTGCAGGATAAACCACACCTGACGTACCAATAGAAATAAACAGGTCCGAAGCTTCGAGTGAAGCATAGATGTCGCCCATTTTAAGTGGCATTTCACCAAACCACACAACATGAGGGCGCATTTGCGCCGGGATTTGGCAGCAATGGCAAAGGTCACCGGTTTTAATCTCGCCCTTCTCTTCAATAACCTGGTTCGACTCACTGCAGCGAGCTTTCAGTAGTTCACCATGCATATGGATCACATTGTTACTGCCACCACGCTCATGAAGGTTGTCGATGTTCTGGGTAATGACTGTCACACAGCCTTCTAACTGCTCTTCTAGCTTGCCTAATGCAATATGAGCAGCGTTAGGCTTAATTGACGGATTCTGTAGCCCCAGGCGACGTTTATTGTAAAAGTCCTGCACTAAATCAGGATCGCGTTCAAAGCCTTCCGGCGTCGCGACATCTTCAATACGATGATTTTCCCACAGTCCATCCTGGGTTCGGAACGTTTCAATACCAGACTCAGCCGAGATACCTGCGCCTGTTAATATAACGACATTACGATACGGGAGCTTCATACCACATCCTCTTTAGTGTTCATGAAGTTAGCTTAGCATTGTCTGTATCTGCGTATAAGACATATGGGTTAGACCATGGTCGAAGTTGAACCAGTTTTACCCAGATTTTGTGAGGTTAAACCAAAAGGCAGCCCTTCTGGCTGCCTTCACGTTTGCATAAAGCGATGAACAGAACGGATAGAATTAATCTTCGTTAGTCGACGAAATTTTGTGAATCGCCAAATCCGCTCCGTTAAACTCATCTTCCTCAGAAAGGCGTAATCCTGACAGACGGTCAATTGCGCCATAGACAATCACCGCACCGATAACCGCGATAGCGATACCCGCTAAGGTTCCAAGAACTTGTACCGTCAAGCTAACGCCGCCTAAACCGCCCATAGCGGACTGACCGAAGATACCTGCAGCAATACCGCCCCAAGCTCCACATACGCCATGTAAAGGCCATACCCCTAATACATCATCGATTTTTGTTTTGTTCTGTAGATAAGTAAACAAGTAGACAAACAGCGCACCAGCGATAGAGCCAGTAATTAGCGCACCAATCGGATGCATCAAGTCTGAGCCAGCACAAATAGCAACAAGACCTGCTAACGGGCCGTTATGAATAAAGCCCGGGTCATTTTTACCGGCAATTAGCGCAGCAACGATACCGCCGACCATCGCCATCAGTGAATTCATCGCCACTAAGCCACTAATGCCATTCAGTGTTTGCGCCGACATCACGTTAAAGCCGAACCAGCCAACACAAAGAATCCACGCACCTAACGCCAGAAAAGGAATGTTTGAAGGAGCAAAGTTGGTGTGTTTACCAGCGCGGACACGACCTTTACGCATGCCGAGGAAGATAACCGCTACCAGAGCAATCCAACCTCCAACACCATGAACGACTACAGAACCGGCAAAGTCGTGGAAGCCATAGCCAAACTGAGCTTCAAACCACTCTTGTAAGCCATAGTTACCGTTCCAGATCATGCCTTCAAACACCGGGTAGACCAGACCTACAGTAAAAAATGTTGCAATAAGGATTGGGTAGAAACGGGCACGCTCCGCAATACCGCCAGACACGATCGCCGGGATCGCCGCAGCGAATGTCAGCAGGAAGAAGAACTTCACTAATTCATAGCCGTTACCTTGCGACAAGGTTTGCGCATCAGCGAAAAAGTTAGCGCCATAGGCGACCCAATAACCGATGAAGAAATAAGCGATAGCGGAAATGCCGAAGTCGGCAATGATTTTGACCAGTGCGTTGACTTGGTTTTTGTGTCGTACCGTCCCTACTTCAAGAAAAGCAAAGCCTGCGTGCATTAAAAACACCATGATTGCACCCAGTAATAAGAACAGTGTATCCGAACTTTGGGTCAGGGTTTGTACCGCTCCATGTACCTGACTGGCATCTACGCTCATTGTCGTTTGTCTCCTTTAATTGCCCAACGTCTGTGCGCTGTGCATTTTGTTTCACCAAGTTGGTGATTTGATAGTGAGACATATCAAGGGCAAGCTTCATGCCAAGCAAAAACGATTAATATCAATTATTTTAATTGATTGATTTTATGAATAAAAAATAACAACCAGAGCTGTTGACGAGCCTGAGTCAAACAAATCAGTGAATAAAAATGCACTCTTTTGGTGAGGACGCACTGTTTTAAGGCGCGCATAATTTGTGCAGTGGTATGAAAAAGCCCTGTTAAACAGGGCTTTGAATTAATTATAGGTTTGGACCTTTGACCATACTAAATGGCTGGTTGGCTTTAAGCTTCTGCATCCCTTGATACATACGCACAAACCATAGCAAAATCGCCACCGAGCCAAATAACATACCCACGTATGGAATGTAGTAAGCGATCTCATCAATCACATGGCTGTTGTACCAGTAATCATTGACACCAATCAGCACTCCATTTGAGGTAGCGACAGTGATGATCAGAACAACAAAGAAGGTCAGATTAAGGAAGAAGGTACGAATTAACCCGTAGTAATGGGAATCCACAATCGCGCCATCTTCTCCTTTATCAAGACGATACCCTGCGTAAACAATCGCGATAACACCTGAGATCAAGCAAGTGAAAGGCGTGAAGATACTAAGGATATACGCAATCCAGATACCATTATTAGGCTTGTTCATCTGCTCGGACTCCTTTTACTTCTTCAGTGCTCGCTGTCGTTTGCTGTTGCTCTTTCTCCATCATCTCCTGATACCAGAGATCGTGGTGCTCTTTCGCCCAGGTCTCATCGACTTCGCCAGTCACCATACCTTCCAGTGCCCCTTCCATACCAAACAAACCAATGTAGATATGGAAAACGAAACCACAGATTAGGATCAGTGCCGCTAGCATATGAACTAAGTTCGACAGTTCCATATCTCTGCGTGTCTGGCCAAAGATTGGGAAATCAAGTACTAAACCACTTAAGGCAACAACACTACCCACTACGATCAGTAGCCAGAATAGCGCTTTTTCACCAGCGTTAGAGAACTCAGCAGACGGGTGAGAACCTTTGTGCTTACCAACCATGCCGCCCAGTTTCATAAACCATGCGATATCAACCTTCTTAAAGGTAGATTTACGCCACCACTTAACCAGTACGCAAAGTAACAACACATAGAAAATAGGACCTATGTAGTTGTGGTACTGCTTAGCCAGCATAATGATGAATCCCCAAAGGTCAGTCGGGATATACGGTTTAAGGAAATGCTTACCATAAACCAGCATCAAGCCACTAAAGGCCAGTGTCAGGAAGGTAAAAGCCATACTCCAGTGCAGTGCTCGGTCGAGGCGGGACCAACGTTTGATCTTCTTGCCTGTACGAGGTGCACTTAACATTAGCGGCCCAATGACGATATACATCATGGTAACTAATGCAATACTACCGAAAATCGCTACAGCTCCCGCTGGAGACATCCATTTTTCTTTCAAAATGTACCAGGTTTGACCCGGGGTACTAATCAGCATTCCGTGCTCTGGGAACTGAGACGTCGTGTAGCCCTCTTCGCCTTGACGAACTTGACGCCAGTAATCGGCACCAGCCAATTGCGTCATTTCACGTTGTGCAACATCAGACTCTTTTTGCTCAGCATGCGCAGGCAACGACAAAGCAAAAAGCAATGCTGCCATCAGAGACAGCATCGCAAGAGATGCACGTTTAAACATTGAAAACATGAATCTCTCCGCTATTAGCTTTTCGTTGCGTCGTAAGACAGATCGTTACCGTCTGTCCAGCCTGCGCCCTTAGCACCACGCTCAACAACACGTTGACGGAAGATGTCAGATACTTTCTCTGCATCACCCGCTAATAGTGCTTTAGTCGAACATAGAGAAGCACACATTGGCAGCTTGCCTTCTGCAATACGGTTTGCACCGTACTTCTGGCGCTCTTCCACTGAACCAGGTTCAGTTTCAGGACCGCCGGCACAGAAAGTACACTTATCCATCTTGCCACGCTCACCAAATGAAGCTTGTTTAGGGAACTGAGGCGCACCAAACGGACAAGCGAACAGACAGTAACCACAACCGATACAAAGATCTTTATTGTGCAGTACGATGCCGTCTTCGGTGTGCTCAAAACAGTCTGCCGGACATACTGCTTTACAAGGCGCGTCTGTACAGTGCATACAAGCAACAGAAATCGAGTTTTCACCCGGTTCACCGTCATTCAGTGTAACCACGCGGCGGCGTTGAATCCCCCACTCTAGTGCGTCGTCGTTTTCGTTCTTACATGCAGTGACACAGCCGTTACATTCGATACAGCGCTTAGTGTCACAAAGGAATTTCATTCTAGCCATCAGTTGACTCCTTACGCTTTGCGAATGTTACATAGGGTGACTTTGGTTTCCTGCATTTGCGTTACAGGATCATAGCCGTAGGTCGTTGCAATGTTTGCAGCTTCGCCAATTACGTATGGGTCACAACCTTCTGGGTACTTATCACGAAGATCTTCACCCTGGAACTTACCGCCGAAGTGGAACGGAATGAAGGCTAAGCCAGGTTTAACACGACGAGTTACCATAGCTTTAACGTGGATGCGCCCCTTCTCGGCACCTTCTACCCACACCATATCGCCATCTTTGAAACCAAGGTCATTAGCGTCTTTCGGGTTCACTTCAACAAACATCTCTTGTTGTAGTTCAGCCAGCCATGGGTTTGAACGTGTCTCTTCACCACCACCTTCGTACTCAACCAAGCGGCCAGAAGTCAGGATAATTGGGTATTCACCTGAGACATCTTTGTCTTGAATTGACTTATACATTGTCGGTAGACGGTAGATAGATTCGCTATCGTCCCAAGTTGGGTAGTCAGCTACCAGATCACGACGTGGCGTGTATAGTGGCTCACGGTGAAGCGGTACGCGGTCAGGGAATGTCCAAACCACTGCACGCGCTTTAGCGTTACCAAATGGCATACAACCATGCTTGATAGCCACGCGCTGGATGCCACCTGAAAGGTCAGTTTTCCAGTTTTTACCTTCTGCAGCAGCCTGTTCCTCTGCCGTCAGGTCGCCCCACCAACCCAGCGCTTTAATTAGCTTATCGTTAAACTCAGGGTAGCCGTCTTCCAGCTCACAACCTTTCGAGTAGCTATCTTCAGCAAGTAGGTTTTTACCTTCAAACTCAACACCAAAACGAGCACGGAAGTTACCACCGCCCTGCGCTACTGGCTTAGACGTATCGTAAAGAATATGCGTGCCAGGGTGCTTCATTTCTGGCGTACCCCAACATGGCCAAGGCAGACCATAAGTTTCACCATGTGCCGGACCGCCTTCTGCTTCTAGTGAAGTTTTGTGGAAGGTATGCCAGTTTTGTTGGTGATCTTTCAAACGCTCAGGACTCTGACCCGTGTAACCAATCGTCCACATACCGCGGTTGAATTCACGAGTGATGTCTTCGATTAGTGGCTGGTTGTTTTCCACTTTAACGTTCTTGAATAGCTGATCAGCAAAACCAAGTTTCTTAGTAAGTAAGTACATGATTTCGTGGTCAGGCTTAGATTCAAATAGAGGTTCTACGACTTTGTCACGCCATTGAATAGAACGGTTTGAAGCAGTCACACTGCCGTAAGTCTCAAACTGAGTTGTTGCTGGCAGCAGGTAAACACCGTCAGTACGGTCATTCATAACAGCAGCAACCGTTGGGTATGGATCAACGATGACCATCATATCCAGTTTCTGCATCGCTTTACGCATTTCAACACCACGAGTCTGCGAGTTAACCGCGTGACCCCAGTAGAACATTGCGCGAATGTTGTCGTTCTGTTCGATGTTATCTTTGTTTTCAAGTACACCATCGATCCAACGAGAAACCGGGATACCCATGTTGTTCATTGGTTTCTTACCGCGGTACTCATTTTGGTCGAAACGTTTTTGAACCCACTCATGGTCAAGATCCCAAACCTTAGACCAGTGTTTCCAAGCGCCATCAGACAGACCGTAGTAACCAGGAAGTGTATGAGATAGTACGCCAAGGTCAGTTGCGCCCTGTACGTTATCATGACCACGGAAGATGTTCGCACCGCCGCCAGATTTACCCATGTTACCTAGTGCCAGTTCAAGTACACAGTATGCACGAGTGTTGTTGTTACCCGTGGTGTGCTGAGTGCCACCCATACACCAAACAACACAGCCCGGACGGTTTTCAGAAAGAAGTTTCGCCGTCTTGTAAACGTCAGCTTCAGAAACGCCAGTCACGCGCTCTACTTCAGCCGGAGTCCACTTAGCAACTTCTTGACGAATCTCATCCATACCAAATACACGCTGGCGGATAAACTCTTTGTCTTCCCACTGGTTAGCAAATACATGCCACAAAATACCCCAGATGAAAGCAACGTCCGAACCTGGACGTAGAGAGACATAGTGATCAGACTTAGCAGCTGTACGTGTACGACGTGGATCAGCAACAACGATCTTACAGTTGTTTTTCTCTTTCGCGATTAAGATATGCTGCATCGCAACCGGGTGCGCTTCAGCAGGGTTAGAACCGATGAATAGCATCGATTTACAGTTGTGCATGTCGTTGAACGAGTTCGTCATCGCACCATAGCCCCAGGTGTTTGCTACACCGGCTACTGTGGTTGAGTGACAGATACGTGCCTGGTGGTCAACGTTGTTGGTACCCCATAGCGATGCCATCTTACGGAACATGTACGCTTGTTCATTGTTGTGCTTCGCACTACCAAGCCAGTAGATTGAGTCTGGACCTGACTCTTTACGGATATCAAGTACCTTGTTACCAATCTCTTCGATTGCCTGATCCCAGCTCAGTTTTACCCATTTGCCGTTTTCAAGTTTCATCGGATATTTCAGACGACGCTCACCGTGGCCGTGTTCGCGCAGCGCTGCACCTTTCGCACAGTGTCCACCAGCATTAAACGGGTGGTCAAACGCTGGCTCTTGGCCAGTCCATACACCATTTTGTACTTCAGCGTAGATACCACAGCCTACTGAACAGTGTGAACAGATTGTTCGTTTGATCTCTGTTTTCGCTGAAGGATCAACTGACTTAGCTTCAGCCTTTTTGATCATTCCCGGAGCAAACAGACTCGCCCCAACTACTGCACCACCCGCAGCAAGGGAACTGTTCTTCATAAATGCACGACGTGAAACGCCGAGTTGATGTTGCTCTTTGCTCACACTATCGGAGCGTTTAACTAATTTCATTGGTCAGCTCCTATAGCGTGTCGTAGTAATCACGAATATGCTGAGTTTCGTGATAGCCATTTTTCTTCACGTCTTGCTTTGGCAAAACAGACTCTGAAGCACTAGCCACTCTGGTGGTTCCAGCGACTACGGCTCCAGCAACTGCTGCCGTGGTTAAGCCTTTGAGAAGATCCCTACGGCTTTGATTTAACTTATCGTTATCTTTCATTATTGCTTCCTTACCCTTATTAGTAGGTATTGCTATCGATGTGACGCTTATTGCTGAGTCTGCTCGTACTCAGTCACGTTCTTAACATCAATTTTTAATTTGCTTTTGCCACTTTGCAGATTCTCACTGAATCGAACTTGCTCTAGTGTCATAAAGGCGTCGGTTAACTCAGCTACCGCAAGGTAGAAATCCGCGTTTTTCGCCGCCTTAATTTGTTTAGTTAAAGAGCCAAACCAGGTCGCTAAATGTTTATTGAAAAACACTTGTTGTAGCTCTTCTTCTTCCTCGGTCAGCACTGACATCACTTCACATAAAGCTGCAAAGTGATCTTCAGGCTCTTTGACTTGATCTGCGCGCTCAAGACCAAGTAGCTCGAGGTCATGACGAATCGACGCCAATGGTTTTTCCATTAATGAGCCTGTCAGGTGCCATGAAGCAAAAGGCATCACCTCACCTCGGCCAATACCAATGAACAACTCTTGGTATTCGTCATTTAGTGCCTGTTGATCAGACGCGACTGCAGCTTGCTTTAAACCGTTCCAGGCTGACTGCATTGCGCTCTGGCTCTGTTCCGTTTCAAGTTCACTGAGAAACGTCACCATTTCCGGCGTTGGTGCGTGACGGAACAGTGCTGAAAGCACTAGGTAAATTTCGCCGCGCAGAGTTTGTTGTTGATTTTCCATTGCTCGTTCTACTCTAGTAATTCAGTTGTTTAGTCGGGTCTTCTGCCATTGATTCGAACATGTCGACAACACGGCAGTCTTCACACATCGCGATTCTATTTAGTGCAGCGGGATCAGAAAAATGAGAGTGACCACGTAACTTATTCTGCAGCATATCGATCATCGACTGAGGGGCGAAAGGTTTACTACAGCGAATGCATTCCGCCGCTTTTTCCTGATGAATTACACTCGCTTGTTGACGACTCGCTTTGTCCCAGTTCATCCGTGTCGTCATAGTCAACACTTGCTCAGGACAGGCTTTAGTACACAGTCCGCATTGAATACAGTCTTGCTCGACAAATTTTAGTGATGGCGATTCACCATCGGTATGAAGAGCGCGAGTTGGACAAACCGCTACACAACTCATACACAAGGTACAATCGTTATCTTTGCAAGAGATGCTTCCGTATGGCGCGCTTGCTGGCAGCTCAACAATGTTGTCTACAGGGATTCTTGACCCCGCCAGTGCATCCAGTGACGTAAACAGACGTTGACGTTTATTGCCTTCTAAATCGCCAAGAGCCAGGTCGAAAGACTCAGTGCATAGCGTTGGCGCACCTTCACGTAGAGACTCCAGGTAAAGAATATCAATCGTCTCTTTAGCAATGCCCAGTTGAGAAAGTAACTCTTGAGCGATCGCGACTTCGCTAGAAAGAACACGAAGAATCGTTGCTGGCATAAAACGACTCGCAGCAAACAGAACCTGAGTAGCACCATTCACTAAGGCAGCAAACCATGAGTCAATGCCCACAGAAGGCAGTTCTTCGACAACAATTGGTACAACATTGTCTGGTAGCGCTTTTAGTGCCATCACATTGTATTGTTCATGACGCGAGCTACAGATAAGGACGATCGGCTCTACGCCACCCTGTGACTCGTAGTTTGCCAAGGTACGTTCGACAAATTTTTGTGTCTCTTGCGGATTAGGTAATGCGTAATGAATCGCTTCAGTCGGACAAGCGGTAGCGCAGGTACCCACCCCTTGACACAGGTAAGGGTTAATCTCGATACGATGACCCGTTTTGTCACTGCCTTCACTTGAAAGTGCACCTGCAGGACATGCATCTACACAACGCTCACAACCTTTAACGCCACGAGAACTGTGTGCACATAAATCGGTATCTAATCGGAAGAATTTCGGTTTATCAAACGTCCCCATCAGGGTTGGGATCTCTTCCAGAGCTTCAGCCAGTTTTGGATAACCACGGCCGACTGGGTAGTAACCAGGTACAGGGACTTCTTCACTCATACAACTGTTAAGGCACAGGTCGAGAACGATATCGAAACAGTCATGATTGAGTGCAACTTTGGCCAGGTTGCTCTCCATACCCTTATTCTCGATAACAACAGAGAAGGTTCCTAAGAATCCGGATACCTGTACTGAGTTCGCGTAGTAGAGGTTAGCGTGCTCTCCCTGTTCTCCGTCGGTGGATAGCAGCGTAACGCTATTCATCTGAGTCAGCTGAGCCGCAGCACTCTCAATAATTGAGGTCGGACCGACGATAAGAGTGTTACCGCCACTTTCGTAACTTACTGTTGGCGGAATTAGATTGGTTAGTTCAACCGTATTTTCAAATGCATAAAGACGAGCTTTACCATTCGTCGTTACCGCTGATTGTTGTAATAGTTGTTTTAGCATTGCTCAGTTCCAGTTAGAACGGAATATTCACCTGCGTTCGTAATAGCAAATGCTGTACCAACTTTTATTTACATTAAAATCAGTAACTTATAATAGTCACCTGATTTTCATGGATATAAAAAAACAGAGTGAGACAAATTGTCCCACTCTGTTAATTGATGGTTTAGTCAAAATGTACCTATTGTTTGTGTGGTATATTTTGTCCCAACTGTTTTTCGTCAATAGGCAAATCATTTTCGTCCGTTGCGATAACTTGTTCGCTAGATTCAGGCTCACAATCCTCACCAACGACAGTTTCTAACTGGTCTTGTTGTTCTTGATCTGGTTGATGTTCTTCTTCCGTTGAGTTCATCCAGTCACGGAGTTTGCTTGCCACTTCAGAGGAGAGACTTTTGACTGCCTTATAATCATGGTCATAATCGTTAAGACCATCTATCTCACTGAATTGTCCTGACAAAAACAGTTTACGTAGTGCGGCTTTTTTTACCGATGATTCCGCCTCTGAAGCCAGTAAGCTTGCAACACTGGGTTCAGATTCACTCTGTTGTTGTGTGGCTTCAGCTTCTATGACGTCACTGCCAGCCTGATCAGGAATTTGCTGTTGTTCTGCTTCAATTTCATCGCTTGTCGTTGCCTCAACCTCAGGTTCATCACCTTCAAGCTTGCGTTTTGACCAACGACTTAGAAAACTAGTTGCCACTTGCTCTGCCCGCCCCTTTACGTTTCTTGCGTCTCTGTTCAAGCAGTTCTCCATTACGACCTATGTAAGCTTCCATCCAGGCTTGAACAGCTAACGGCATGTCATTAGAGAGAACCAAATAGTCACCGTCCATATACTGGCCGGCTACGCTTTGTGAAGCGGTCAGCGTGACAATGTTAGGTTGCTCGTCGGATTCCATGGTATCAAGTACCAGAAACAGCTTAGGTTGTTGAGAACTAAGGTTAAAGCGGTAATCTGTGCGTTCGTCTCGATGCAATTGAAGTGCAACTACCCTGTCGTGTTGTGACTCAGGCTGCAGTTCAAAACCAGCCAGCTGCCATTGCGTCGTGGTCCATAGTCCAGTGCTGATTTCATGTGTGATCAGTTTGCATTCGATAGGCCATAACTGTTGTGTTTTTTCCAGTTTCTCTGACACTGTTTGCTGTTTTGGCATAGTTCACCAACTTGTAATCTGTTGTTTATTGGGTCGGATTGTCTTCATCTCCGCTAATCCCGGTTTACATAGCAATATTTGTACCTAATCATAAACAATCAGCCTGGTTACCGTTATGATGCAGAACGGAACATTACTTGCTAGTACCATTCCGCTAATACGGATAGATCGAATAGGATAACTCTGTGGTTAAACCAAATATTATTAGAACCAGTGAAAACCCACTACAAACTCTGGAAGTCGAAGTCTTCGATGAGTACGGTGAAAAACTCACGAAACAGATCGCTTGTGAACGCCCTCTGACAGTTATGCTTAACTGGAAAGAAGTCGTAACATTAATGACTTTAGGCTCAAGACCTGAATCATTAGTTATTGGCTATCTTAAGAACCAAAGTTTTATCAGTGATCCGCAGGCGTTAGAGTCAGTGATTATCGACTGGGAAACCAACACTGCTGCGGTTATTACGAGTGAAGATACTCAGCAAGTCGAAACTGCGCTTAAGAAGAAAACGGTCACCTCTGGCTGTGGTCAAGGCACCATGTACGGCAACGTAATGAAGCAACTTGAAGACTACCAAGTACCACAGATTAAAATTAAGCAGTCAGAAATCTATTCTGCGCTCGAAGCTCTGACTCACTACAACGATACCTACAAAAAAGCGGGCGCGGTTCATGGCTGTGCGGTATGTAAAGCCAATGAAGTGCTCTCTTTTGTCGAAGATGTTGGTCGTCATAATGCAGTCGATACACTCGCTGGTGAAATGTGGCTAAACCAACAGAGTGGCGAGGATAAGATTTTCTACACTACTGGTCGCTTAACTTCTGAGATGGTCATTAAAGTGGCTCAAATGGGCATTCCCGTTCTTCTTTCTCGCTCAGGTGTTACCCAAATGGGACTGGACCTTGCTCATAAATTTGGTATTACCACCATTGCGCGCGCTAAGGGGTTACGATTCCAGGTATTTACCGGCGCCGAAAAGATGGAATTTGATGTAAAGGGTTCAGATCAAACTTAACCGTTACTTGCAAATCGCCTCCCATACGCTATTAGTTTTATATTCCCTGTCATAAAAGTGTAATAAACCGCATAACAAGTAGGGATATATCTCGTCAATTGGCTAAACATGGGAGGTGTTCATGTCTGAATCACCTGAAAAACAGCGTTTCACGCTGTCACTGTCGATCAGAATGAAGCTGATCTTAATCAACCTGACTCTGCTTGTTGGGGTTGGTATCTACGCATACTACGAACAGACTAGTCTCAATCGACTCGCCTCTCTCGAACACGCCGCTAGTGAAAACCTTAGCAGTTCCGTCGATCTGCTGATGTTAAGACGCCATGAGAAAGATTTTCTCGCCAGAAGAGACAGTAAATATATCGGTCGATTCGATACCACCTTCGAACAGCTTTCACAGCGAATTGTTGACCTTCAACAGACGCTAGCTTCACAGCAGCTTAATCTCAATCAACAAGAAAGTCAGATTGTTTCCACTCTTGACCAGTATCAGAGCCAATTCCATCAACTAGCCCAACTTGTGAATCAAATTAATGGCAAGGATTCACCAACCAGCCTCAGCTCGCAACTCTCCACTGATCGCCTTGAGCTTAAGCAGGTGGTTAATCAACAGCAGGATCAGGTGTTGAAAGTGACTTTGCTTGAACTACTCGAATCAGATTTAAGTTACCTCGCGTCGCCAAACGAAGAGAGTATCGCTCTGTTTCAACAATCGTTAACGCGTTTCGCTTCTCGTCAGCTACCTGATGAGATCGTTCAGGGCTTTGTTCAGTACCAACAATCCGCTAATGCGCACATAGAAGCCATTGAGAAACTCGGTTTAACTTCTAGCTTAGGGCTAAGGGGCTCGTTGCGTGCCAATGTTCACAAAACGGAACAAGCGATTGCTGATTTACAAGGTCAGATTGATACTGCCATTGAAGCGGCAACAGTCTCCATCAAGAATCAACTCCACACGATTGGCGGTGCGATTGTGGTGCTGCTGTCGGGTCTGCTGTTCCTGATCGGCCGTAGTATCCTAAGCCGTATCAAAGCGATTAACCGTTTAATGCAGCAGATTGCATCCGGCAATGGCGACCTTACTGTTAGGATGAACGCTAAAGGCAACGATGAGCTCGCCACTCTGGCAAATTCGTTTGATCTGTTTATCTCTTCGTTACATGGCCACATCAAAGATCTTGCGCAAGTCATGGGTGTCCTTAGTGAAAGCTCATGCAGTTCTGAACAATCTGCGCTTAAAAGTATGAAAAATGCCGAGCAGCAAAAGCTTGAATCAGAATCGGTCGCTACAGCAGTTAATGAGTTGGTCATGACCACCAATGAAATTACCGCCAACATTGAATCAGCGGCCAGCAATGCTCAGCATGTGACTAACGAAGCGAAGAACGCGCTTGAACTGACTCATGCGACAGGTAAGCGTATCGATTCTTTAGCTGAAAGCATTGAGGATTCCCAGGCACAAATCATTGCTCTGGAGGAACAGAGTCGCGAGATTAATCAGGTTATCGCAACGATTCAGGGTATTGCAGAGCAAACTAACTTGTTGGCTCTGAATGCTGCCATTGAGGCTGCGCGAGCTGGTGAAAGTGGCCGAGGCTTTGCCGTTGTTGCGGATGAAGTACGCCAGCTCTCTCACCTGACTAACAGTTCGACACAGCAAATTGAATCCACTATTCAAGGCTTAACACATAGCATTTCAAATACCGCTAAGACCATGCAGACCAGTGCCGAGCAAGCACGTACAACCAATCACCATACTCATCATGTTGTGGAGGCTATTGAACAAATCAACGCGCAGGTCAGCGAGATGTTCGATATGAATACTCAAATTGCTACAGCTTCAGAAGAGCAGTCTATGGTATCAACGGAAATTGACCGAAACATCACTGAAATCGCCCACCTTGCTAATGATACTTATCAGGTTGTATCTGGGTCTGTGCGATGTAGTGAGCAAGTCTCCGGTGTCAGTCATAAGCTCGAGCGCATCGTAGCTCAATTTAAGTACTAAAGCGGATACAAAAAAGCCTCCATTAACGGAGGCTTTTACTGTACGGGTTATTGAGGATTAACCATCAATACCACGAGCTTTAAGGAACTCAGCGTATGTCCCTTTGAAATCGGTGATCTTGTTGTTCTTGATTTCAATAATACGGGTCGCTAGAGAGTCTACAAACACACGGTCATGAGAAACGAAGAACAGTGTCCCCTTGTATTGCTCAAGCGCGTTGTTAAGTGACTCGATAGATTCCATATCCATGTGGTTAGTCGGTTCGTCCATCAGTAGCATGTTTGGTTTATGCATCATGATCTTACCAAGCAGCATACGACCCTGCTCACCACCAGACAGTACTTTGACTGACTTCTTGATGTCATCCTGAGAGAACAGCATACGACCAAGGAAGCTGCGAACCACTTGTTCATCATCGCCCTCTTGACGCCATTGACCCATCCAATCCATCAGGTTCAGATCTTCTTCAAAGTCATGAGCATGATCTTGCGCGTAGTAACCGATGTTAGAGTTCTCTGACCATTTGAATTCGCCAGTACGTGGTTCCAGCACACCCGCGAGTGTGTTCAGAAGGGTCGTTTTACCCACACCGTTTTCACCGATAATAGCAACGCGCTCACCCACTTCAAAAATTGCGTTGAAATCGCTGAACAGATCTTCTTCGAAGCCCTGGCTTAGGTTTTCAACGATCAGCGCGTTACGGAACAGTTCTTTCGACTGCTCGAAACGGATAAATGGGTTCTGACGGCTAGAAGCTTTCACCTCTTCCAATTGGATCTTATCGATCTGCTTGGCACGAGACGTTGCTTGTTTCGCCTTTGAAGCGTTAGCAGAGAAGCGAGCAACGAAAGTTTGCAGTTCAGCAATTTGCGCTTTCTTCTTAGCGTTGTCAGACAGTAGACGCTCACGAGCTTGTGATGCCGCTGTCATGTACTCATCGTAGTTACCCGGGAAAACACGTAGCTCACCGTAATCCAAATCCGCCATATGAGTACATACAGAGTTAAGGAAGTGACGGTCGTGCGAAATGATGATCATAGTGCAGTTACGCTGGTTTAGTGTTTCTTCCAACCAACGAATGGTATCCATGTCCAGGTTGTTGGTAGGTTCGTCAAGCAGCATGATGTGTGGGTCAGCAAACAGTACCTGCGCCAATAGCACACGCAGTTTCCAACCAGGCGCAACTTCACTCATTAGGCCATAGTGCTGCTCTTCTGGGATACCTACAGCAAGAAGAAGTTCACCCGCTTTAGCATCAGCCATATAACCATCCATCTCAGCGAACTGGACTTCAAGATCAGCCACCAGCATGCCTTCTTCTTCACTCATCTCTGGTAGTGAATAGATACGGTCACGCTCTTGCTTAACTTTCCATAACTCTTTGTAACCCATGATAACCGTATCGATTACCGTGAACTCTTCATAGGCGAACTGGTCCTGATTCAGCTTAGCGACACGTTCGTTAGGATCGTAACTTACGTTACCACCCGTCGGCTCTAGTTCGCCACTTAGGATCTTCATGAAGGTTGATTTACCACAACCATTCGCGCCAATCAGACCGTAGCGGTTACCCTCACCGAATTTTACCGAAATGTTCTCAAACAGCGGCTTAGCGCCAAATTGCTGTGTGATATTAGCTGTACTTATGATAGGACTATCCCCCTAATGAATTAGCCTTAATAATCAGTTATATAGGGCTAATCGCTTAATGTCTTGGTGTAAATTTCGCGGTATTGTAACAGGTAAGAAGTGTGAACTACATAACATGATGCAGATATATTAAAAACAGATGAGAATATAGCCCGTCACCAGTTAACGTAATGCTTGTCAGTCGTTTCTCAAATTTCTTAGCTCCGTTATTAATGACATCGGTATGACACTTGACGCAAAGTTAAGAATATAGTTTCGCACCTTAAATTTGTTGGTGTTTCACTCGCTTTCAACTTTAAACCAACTAAACTAACTCTAACCTCATAAGTTATAAGAGATTTTTATGCGTTTTATCGTACGCTTTTTATGTATGGCCAGCTTAATTACAGCCCTTCCCGCTTTGGCAACCTGGCAATATGACCTTAAGGCAATTCCTCAGGTAGACAGTGTCAGCAGTGACATTGAGCAGGAAATCACTACGCTGCCTGAAGTTCTGTTTATGACGGCGCAGGATAAGCGCAAGGTCAATCAACTGCTTGATGCGGTTATTGCCGAACAGCAGAAACAGATCACGCTATTTCAAAAGCACCTTGTCGCTTATCGCACTCAAGGCAGTGAAGAAACCTGGTTTGACACCGAGTCGAGTTATCTGACCCTGACCAGTCTTGGCCAGAGTAAAGAACAATTACTGGTTCTGACCGATCCAGTGACGCGTGACAAGCTTACTGGTTTTGGTCCCTACGGCGTGACTCAGTTTAAGCAAGAGTGGCATCAAACTCAGCTTAACCTCGAATACTGGATCCATTTCCAGTTACGTAGTTTTAAATCGCTGGTTGATGAAGTACTGATTTCTCCTATCCCGGTTATTTGGGCTGGTTTGAAAGTTCTGTTTATCTACTTTGGCTTAGTATGGTGGCTGGCAAACAGTAAACGATTGATCACCCTTTTCAAAGAGACTCAACTCGAAACCAGTAATAAACCGCCACTATGGGTACGCTTGGTTTGGTATGTAAGTCGCGCGAATCGAGCGATTGCTTTCCTTGTAGCAATCACTCTCTCATTACGTGTTCTCTCTGGCATTCCGAGTCTGCAGCATCTGATCATCCTCGAGATATTCACCTGGTGGGTGCTTGGTGGTTCGATTGCGATCAGCTTTATTCTTGAATTCGCTTATCGAAATAGCCGCTCTTCTAACCCAGAAGTCATTGCGTTAAGACTCTCGACCATTCGTCGCTATGTGTGGAGCGCAATTGTCGCCGGTGTGATCCTACAAATCTCCATGCGTACGTTAGGTAAAGGGACGATTTATTACTGGATATACAGTGCCCTTTACGCGTGGTTTGTATTGGTTACCTTGTCTATTCTTCGTCTGTGGCGCAGCAAAGTGTTTGCCACTGTAGAGCCTTTATCAGACCGTCCTGTATGGGTTAACTGGGCGGTAAGCCGCAAAGACGCCCTACTGCTTAATATCCCAGCTACTGCAATGGCAATGGCCTGGCTGATGGTGCACAACTTCAAACATAGAATCGTTGCAGCGCTCTCCAACTATAGCTTCTTTAGTCAGGCACTCGCTTATCTGTTCCGTATCGAGGTGGCTAAGCAGACTGGTAATAGCAATGGTCAGAGTAACCTGGTCCGGGTTAAAGGTGATGAAACTTTTGAGTATGTATTGCCGGGTAGTTTCGATAGCGCGATCATCGACTATGCAGGCGATGAGGTTAAACAATTATCGAAATACCTGATGAGTGACAGTCCCGCCATCTGTGTTGTATCAGGAGAACGAGGTGTCGGAACCACGACACTTCTGCGTGGACTGCTCAATAAAGTAAAAAATGCCGAACCGATCTACCTAAGCTGTCCTTACTCTGGCTACGGTGAGTTACTTGCGCACTTGGCAGTAAGTTTAGGTCTTGAGGAAGAGGCCAGTGAAATACAAATCTTGTCGCACCTACGCAAAAGTGACACCTCTTATCTTATTGCAGTAGATAATGCCCAGCGTTTGGTAAAACCTATGGTTGGCGGACTGTCTGATTTAATTCGTCTGACTAACCTGCTTCGTCGTTCAAAGAAGAACCATCGCGTGGTGATAGCAATCGAGAAAGCCAGCTGGCGTTTTGTTGATCGTGCCCGAGGCGAGCGTCTACTGTTTGATTTGGTCTGTTTTCTTCCCCGTTGGACAGAAAAACAGGTCCACCAACTACTCGATACTCGAATCAATCAAACCAATCAAAAACCAATCTCATTCGAGGGGCTTGTTGTTCCAAAACAGTGGGATCAGGAAGAAGTCACGGAAGAAGAACGTGCTAAACAAGGCTTCTATCGCATTCTTTGGCACTACTCAGATGGCAACCCAACAGTGGCGCTGCGCTTCTTCAGACTCTCTCTTAACCGTGATAAGCAGACAGATCAGGTGTTCATCCGTCTGTTCCGTGCTCCTGAATCTCAAGAGCTGGAGAAAATGCCAAAACCTATGCTGGCGGTCTTGCGTTCAATTGTTCAACTTGAGGTAGCCTCCCCTGAGGTGTTATCTGAGTGTACTCAATTAAGCATTGCCGAAATCACCGGAACGCTGCGCTACTTCCAGAGTCGCGGCTATATTGAATGGCTTGAAGACAAGGCTCGCGTCTCTGACCACTGGTTCCGTCATATAACGAATGTTCTCGATCGTCAGCATTTATTGGTGAAGTAATATGAAAAAGTTTCTATTTGTTTTATTGCTAGTGACCTGCCCGGCTTTCGCTTCTGAGGAAGTTGCTAGTGTCGAGAACATCGGACAGATCGCCAGCCTGATTCGCTGGAGTGGCGTGTTCTTCTCATTGTTGGTGATCGCTGCGACCTGGCTGTTGCTTAAGTTTATTAACTCTATGGTCGAGAGTATCGGCGGCCAGTTTGCCCAATACCGTATGTTGCTTCAGAAGCTGCAATCCTTTATGCAGTTCTTTATCTACATGAGTGCGGGTATTCTGGTATTTATGATGAGTTTCCGCATCAACGATCAAATACTTGCTCTTATTGGCGGTACGCTCGCGGTATCAGTCGGTTTCGCGCTTAAAGACCTTGCCGCTTCATTTATAGCGGGTATGACGGTTATGGTCGACCGACCATTCCAAGTCGGTGACCGCGTAACGTTCGAGGGCAATTACGGTGATATTATTGCCATTGGCTTGCGCTCTGTTAGGATGCGCACGCTGAACGATGACATCATTACTATCCCGAACAACAAGTTCCTCAATGAGGTGACTGTCAGTGGTAACTATGGCGCACTAGACATGCAAGTGGTGATTCCATTTTATGTCGGTCTTGATGAAGACATTACTCTGGCTCGTGACCTGATACAGGAAGCCGCCTCTTCAAGTCGCTATATCCATCTGCCTAAGCCGGTTACAGTGCTCGTCAAACAGACCATCACCGACAATTACCTTGCGATTCAGTTAACCTGTAAAGCGTATGTAGTTGATACCGCCTACGAAAAACTGTTCGAAACGGACATCACCTTAAGGGTAATGAAAGAGTTCAGAAAACACGGAATTTGCCCACCTAAGATCGCCGTCAACGCAGGTTAATCTTAGCGATAAAAAAGGCCAGAGTTTTCGCTCTGGCCTTGTTCTATAGATTGGTTATTTTCAGCTCGGGTTCCGCTCGCTCAGGCAGATAGATACTAAAACAGCTGCCTTTGCCCCACTCAGACGTTACTTTCAGCTCGCCACCAGACTGACTGAGAATACTCTGCGAAACTGACAATCCTAACCCGGTGCCGTCACGTTTCGTGGTATAGAAAGGCGAGAAGATTCGTTTCAGGTTCTCCTCTTTAATGCCACAGCCATGATCCTTAACGTGAACAATCGCGCCGACAGATTTGCCACCTTCTATCCAATCCTCGGTAGAAATACTCAACAGACCTTTGCCTTGCATAGCATGAATACCATTCATTTGTAGATTAACCAGTATCTGCAATAACTGATGACGGTTAACTTCTACCGACGTGTGTGCAGAAAGGTCAGTTTCAAATTCGACACCACGCTTTTTGGTACCCGTCTTAACCAGAGTAATACTCTCTTCGACAATTGGGTTAACGTGTTGCCAGGTAATCTCATCCTGAACACCGCCCTGACGACTGTATTGCAGCAAGCTGCGGGTGATATTTCGAATACGATCAATCTGAGCATGGATAGCTTCTATCTCTTCTTTGACTCGGTTAGAGTCATCGCCAAGTTCGAACTGCATCAGCTCAACATTACCAAGAATCACTGCGGTTGGGTTGTTGATTTCATGGGCGATCCCTGCGGTCAGCTCACCAAGCGCTGCCAGTTTCTCATTCACGACCAACTTATCGCGAGTTTGGTTAAGCAGTTTGATGTGCAGTTCCAGCTCTTCCGTTTTCTCTTTAAGGCTGGCGGTTCGGTCCTGAACCTTACATTCCAGCTCATTGGCCGCATGTAACAGTTCATTTTTACGTTGTTTGAGCAGATCTAGCATGTTGTCGAACTGTTTAGCCAGCTGCGCCAACTCGTGGTTTTCATCCAGACCAAGGGGACCGATACGAGTCTCCTTACCGAGCTGAATCATTTTCACCACACGGTGAATATGTTCGATAGGGATAAACAGATCACGGGAACCCCGATAAACCAATAGGCTAGAAATCAGCAGCAAGATCAAGGTTGTAATGGAGATCTCGGCGATATTGGTCATATACGTGGTGACAAACGGCCACAGCAGATATCCGGTATAAAGCATACCAATGACGTTATCGTACTGGTCGTGCAGTGGCTGATACGCAGTGATGTACCAGGCATCATAAACAAAGGCCAAGTCGACCCACTCTTCCCCATCAATCAGCACTGAGCGCTTCACTTCATCGGATACTCTTGTGCCAATTGCGCGCCCTAATCTATCGTCACTATCAAGCGGAACGTTGGTACTGACACGCAGGTCATCCAAGAACACTGTTAACGTCCCTACCGGACGAAGACTGTCCTGTTTAGAGGGATAGATTAAGTCTCGGATGGTGTCGACAAGCCCTGTGCTGTTGTTGAGCAGCAAGCCGCCGTCAAGGAATCCTATGATGTCATTGGTTTTGTTGTAGATTGGAATCACGGTTCGACTAACTAAACCACGCCCTTCAATCTCACTACTATTCAGAATCGGTGTCTGAGCACGCTTTACCAGATCCGGACCTAAGCTACTCAGTTCCTTCTGAGTTAATACATCAAAGAATGACTCTCTACGCGTCAGATCCATAAAGCGAAATTTGTTTTCCAGGCTGTCGACCCGATGGAAACGTAAGAAGTCCAGTTTGTATTCGATACGCTGCTTAGAGACCCATTGCTGTAACTCGGACTCTATAACCTTGCTATCATTAACCCGGGTAACAAAATCGTAAGAGTTGGCAAACGCTTTAACATGGTTAGCTTGTCGTTCCTGAATCAGCTCGATACTGTTTTCAGCCACGCCAAGACGTTCAGAGACATCAATCAGGGCACTCTGCCAGGTATAATGGATCGACCAATAGATGGTGATACCAATCAACGCCAACAAGGTCAGGAATATCGGCGCTGAGGTCAGGATCATCAGCCGGTAGCGCACCATGGTTTTAAATCGATAGCGCCATTTTGACCACAGCGACAGATTAGTCGGCATAGGAGGACTCCTCGCTATCCCACTCTTTGTATTTACGCTCTAACGTCTTACGTGCTACACCTAAATCGCGTGCCGCGGCTGACTTGTTGCCATCATGGTGGTCGACTAATTGCTGGATATGCGCTTTCTCAACCTCTTTCAATGCCCAACTATTCGGGTAGCCAACACCACTGTTTGTCTCAGTAGCCAACTCTATCAACTCAACACCACTGGAAACGTTCATCGAGACTGATGGCTTAAATGTATCACCATGAAGCTCCCGCCAATAGTGAGCTGGCGGCTTGCCAAGCAGAATGCAACGTTCGATCAGGTTTTTAAGCTCACGAATATTGCCTGGCCAATCATACTCGTTCATCGCCAACACATCTTCGTGAGCCCATTTAGGGTCTGGCATTCCTAGCTCCGATGAGAGAAGCTTAGTAAAGAACGGCACTAGCTCTATCAGGTCTGCTTTTCGCTCTCTTAACGGAGCAACGTCAATTTTGAGAACATTAAGACGATAGTAAAGATCAGAGCGGAAGTTCCCTTTATTGACCTCTTCTTGTAGGTTGCGGTTCGTTGCTGCCACGACTCTGACGTCAACAATTACCTCTTTTTCACTACCAACAGGTCTAATTGTGCGCTGTTCCAGCACTCTTAACAGGGCCGATTGCATTGGCAATGGCATCTCACCGATTTCATCAAGAAATAGCGTGCCACCATTCGCTACGCGGAACATGCCCTCACGACTTTTCTTTGCACCGGTAAACGCGCCTGCAGTATGACCAAACAACTCACTTTCAAGAAGTTCTGGGGCGATCGCACCACAGTTGATTGGTACAAATGGTCCCGTTCGCTGACTGGCATCATGTACGCCCCTGGCAACAAGCTCTTTGCCTGTGCCCGATTCGCCCTCGACCAACACTGAGGCGCGTGAAGGTGCAAACTGGGTAATCAGCTGCTTGAGTTGCTTGGTTTTGTCAGAACCACCGACAATGTCTGTGGCGATGTGGCGCTTAAAGTCGTGACGTAACGCAAACTGATGACGCTGTTCGAGTCGCTTGTCCATACAGCGCTGAACCGCATGCAGCATCTGTTCTAAGTTAAATGGTTTAAGAATGAAATCAGTCGCGCCGAGTTTAATTGCCGATATAGCAGTATCTAAGTCTGCATAGCCGGTCATAAATATCACATCAGCTTTTTTGTCTTCATCACAAAAGGCTTCTTCCCATTCAATACCCGAGCGTCCCGGCAGGTTGATATCCAAAATGATCAAATCATAGTGATTTGCACATCGCAGCACTTCCGCATCTTCAATGCTTCCGGCACAGTCAACTTTTGAAAACCATTTGCTTAGCGCTTTATTTAAGATCGCTTGCATTCCCGCTTCGTCATCAACGACAAGAACGGAAAATGCCTGATATTGTGAGGCTTTATTAGGATCGAATGAAGGAGGCATTGTATTCCACACTAAATGAGTGACTATTGGGACAGAGTGTACCAAGTTTCACTCAGGCGGTTACAATTAATGTGAGACATTTTGTCCCCCATCAAACTTTTAATGTCTAAGTTATTGATAATTCGTTTGAAAAAGATCGCAATTTTTTGGCATCAAGATTGCTAAATATGCATGCCAATTTATAACACAACCATGTTGGTGGCGATATCGTATTGCATACAGGTATCGAATAACGATTAAATAATGGATTAATAACAACTATGAAAGCACTTACTTTTACACTCGCAACAGCGTCTTTAGCCCTTGTAAGTTACTCTGCTTCATCTGCGGATGATGCTCCTCACGTTCGACTAGCGACCACAACCAGTACTTACCACTCTGGTTTACTTGACTACCTTCTGCCGCAATTTGAAAAAGACACTGGTTACAAAGTTGATGTTATCGCTGCAGGTACCGGTAAAGCTCTTAAGATGGGAGAAAATGGTGACGTAGATTTGGTCATGACTCACGCACCAAAAGCAGAAGCGAATTTCGTCGAAAAAGGCTATGGCGTTCTACCACGCAAGTTAATGTATAATGATTTCGTAATCGTTGGTCCTCATTCAGATCCTGCTAAAATCGGCGAGCAGAAAGATGTCGCTGACGTATTTAAGAGCATTGCCAACATGAACGCGACCTTCGTTTCGCGCGGCGATGATTCAGGCACTCACAAAAAAGAGAAAGGCATCTGGCAACAGACTAAGATCGAGCCAAACTTTGGTGGCTACCGCAGTGTCGGTCAGGGTATGGGCCCTACTCTGAACATGGCAAACGAAATGCAGGGTTACACCATGACAGACCGCGGTACATGGTTGGCTTACAACAACAAACTTGATTTAGAAGTACTGTTCCAGGGCGATAAAAAACTGTTCAACCCGTATCAGGTTATTCTGGTAAACCCGGAACGTTACCCTAGCATCAACTACCAAGGCGCTAAGGAGTTTAGTGATTGGTTAGTGAATCCAAAAGGACAGAAGCTGATTAATGATTTCAAACTCAACGGTAAGCAACTATTTGTCGCTAACGCTAACGAGAAATAATCTTAGATGAGCCTGTGGCAAACAACACTCGATGCGCTCACCTTATTGGTGAGCCTCGACAAAGAACTCTGGGAGATCGTTGCGGTCTCCTTTAGTGTCTCCTTATCCGCAATTTCTATTGTGTTGTTCCCTGCAATCATTTTTTCCTTTGTTCTGGCTTATACCGAGTTCAAAGGAAAATGGGTGTTCCTCTCGCTGATCAATACACTTCAGGCAATCCCAACGGTCGTTATCGGTTTACTACTCTACATGCTGTTATCGCGTGCAGGCCCGCTCGGTGACTGGCAGATGCTATTTACTCAGAAAGCCATGATTGTTGGTCAGATGCTGATCGGTTTCCCAGTACTTGTTTCTATGATGCACGGTGCGCTGCAGTCAAGTGACCGCAGAGCTGTTGAAACCTCGATCACTCTTGGCGCTTCGATTCCACGTATTATTGCAACCATGATTTGGGAGACTCGTTTTCCACTTCTTGCCGCTGCGATCGCTGCTTTCTCACGCATTGTTACTGAAGTCGGCTGCTCGACCATGGTTGGAGGCAATATTATGGGTATCACACGAAATATCCCGACAGCGATTGCGATGGAAAGCCACAAGGGCGCATTTGCTCAAGGTGTCGCACTGGGCATCGTGCTACTGACTCTAGCTTTAGTGTTGAACTTTATGCTGACCAGTATGCGCGGCAAAGGCTACCTCAGAACTTAAGGGCGCTGTATGACTATAAAAATAACGGCACAGCAACTTTCTATGCGCTTTAAAGAGCGTGTGCTATTCCATATCCCTACATTGAACATTGGTCCAAATGACGCTATCTACCTTAAAGGTGATAATGGCGTTGGTAAAACAACCTTACTGAAAATTCTTTCCGGCTTGATTAAACCCAGCACAGGAAAAGTGGTCGCCCCGAGTGATACCTGGCGCAACCGACTGTTTTCACGTTCAGGTCGTAAAAATGTTATCTATCTGCATCAATCTCCCTACTTGTTTGATGGCACTGTCTACGAAAACGTTGCTTACGGTATCCGCTTCCAAAAAGAAGCAACAAAAGATAAGCGAGCTCAAGTTATTACCGCGTTACGCATGGTAGGCTTGGAAACTCTTGCAGACGAACATATCTCAGTTTTATCTGGTGGTGAAAAGCAACGTGTCGCGATGGCACGAGCTTGGATTTTAAAACCGTCGATTCTACTGATGGATGAACCCAGTGCCTCTTTGGATCAGGAATCTATTGAACGCTTAGTTGTGATGGCTCAAGATCTTCTTGATCGTGGCTCTAGCCTGGTGATTACCAGCCATCAACAGAATGCGTTGACCGATCTATGCCGCAAACAATGGTGGATTAAAGAGGCAACTTTGGTAGAGTCTCCTCTGCTTCAAGTAATAACCGATAAAGAGTTACAAACGAATTATGCTTCTTCCAACGCAAACTAGCTGGGTTATCTTAGCTGGTGGACAAGCAACCCGTATGGGCGGACAAGACAAAGGACTTGTTCAACTTAATAATAAACCGCTTATTCAGCATGTGATTGAGCGGCTTACCCCCCAAACTGAACGCATTTTGATTAACGCAAACCGTAACCAAGATGCCTATACAGAATTTGCCCACGTATTTAGCGACCAATTTAAAGATTACCCTGGCCCTATGGGCGGTATTCATGCTGGTCTGGTCAACGCGGATACTGACTGGGTCGGTTTTGTTCCGTGCGACAGCCCATTGATCAATACAGATCTTGTTGAGAGATTCTGCAGTGCTGTCACCGACGAAACTGATATTTTGGTCGCTCATGATGGCGACCATCAACAACCCGTCTTCACCCTTTATCATAAACGTGTTCTGCCTAAGTTAACGGCTTTCTTGGAACGCGGAGATCGTAAAATCATCCTGCTCTATAAAGAGTGCCATACTCAGTATGTTGATTTTAGTGACTCACCAAACTGCTTCGTCAATTTGAACACCCCAGAAGAACTGGCTCAATTCGGTACGATTAACTGATGATTAATACAACAACCGTTCCTATCTTAGGTTTCGCCGCCTACTCAGGTACAGGCAAAACTACCCTGTTAGAGGCTTTGTTACCACAACTTACCGAAGCTGGTCTGCGTATTGGTATGCTGAAACACGCGCACCACAACTTTGATGTAGATAAAGAAGGTAAAGATAGCTACCGCCTACGCAAAGCTGGTGCGACTCAGATGCTGATTTCATCACGCAACCGCTATGCATTGATGACTGAAACGCCTGACGCGGAATCGGAGTTCGAATATCTGTTAACTCGCTTTGATTGCGACAAGCTGGATATTATCCTGGTCGAAGGCTGTAAAAACATCGCTTTCCCTAAGATAGAGCTGCATCGAGAAGTGGTTGGTAAGCCGTGGCTTTACCCGAACGACACCAATATCATCGCTATCGCTGCCGATACTCAAGTCGATGATAGTGACCTGCCTCAGATGGATATCAATGATCTTGATTCTATCGCTGAATTTGTAATTCAGTACGCACGACAAGGTGGTCAAGAGAGTCAATCTCCAGCAGCATGTTGTGACACACTCTCCCCTGCTTTTCTCTCTGTAACTCAGGGTCAGGAAAAGATTTTATCGCTGGTAAACACGGTCACTGACACCGAATCTTGTTCAGTTGAGTCAAGTTTTGGCCGTGTGTTGGCAGGCGACATCATCTCACCGGTGAATGTTCCTCAGTACACCAACTCAGCGATGGATGGTTATGCGATTCGCGGCGATGACCTTAACCGTCAGCACTATCAGATCGTTGCAGAGGTTCTGGCAGGTCATGCGTATGACCGACCATTAGAGAAAGGTCAGGCAGTAAAAATTATGACTGGTGCACCGACACCAGACCTTGCCGATACCGTTGTGATGCGCGAACAGGCAACCGAAACTAGTGACGGCGTCACATTTTCTGGAGCGACCATTAAGCAGGGACAAAATGTCCGTCAAGCGGGTGAAGACCTTCCAATGGGAAGCGATGTCTTTTCTCAGGGTCAGCGCCTTAGTTCTGCAGAGATGGGGATGATCGCGTCACTGGGTTTCGGCGACTGCGACGTTTACCGTAAGCTTAAAGTTGCTGTTTTCTCTACTGGTAATGAAGTTCAAGCACCTGGCAGTGAACAGAAAGCAAACTCGATTTTCGATTCTAACCGCTTCACTATCATGGGAATGTTACAAAATCTTGGCTGTGAAATCCTCGATTTCGGTATTCTTGAAGATAACCAGCAAACCATGGTGGATGCTTTACAGCAAGCTTCCGCACAAGCTGATGTTGTCATCACGTCTGGCGGCGTATCGGTGGGCGACGCCGACTATATTAAACTGGCGCTCGATCAATTAGGGAGCATCGATTTCTGGCGTATCAATATGCGACCAGGTCGTCCTCTTGCTTTCGGCCAGATCAATGATAAGCCTTTCTTTGGCCTACCGGGCAATCCTGTTGCCGTCATGGTGTCGTTTATTAATTTCGTCGAACCAGCGCTACGTAAAATGCAAGGCGAAGTCGATTGGCAACCATTGAAAGTAAACGCCATTGCCACTGAGTCACTGCGCTCTCGTCAGGGTCGTACTGAGTTCAGTCGTGGTGTCTATCAACTAGACTCTCGTGGCCAGCTCACTGTTACCACCACTGGCAAACAAGGCTCAGGCATCCTACGCTCTATGAGTGAGGCCAACTGTCTGATCGAGATATCGCCTGCCGTTGATACGGTAAAAGTGGGAGAAAGCGTGACAATCATCCCTCTTCAAGGCAGAATCTAGCCATTCTTTATCAGAGGCCAGCCAAGCTGGCCTTTTATTTTTAAACGGGTTAAACATCTCTATGGCGCGTACAATTCTTTACACCTACAAAGACCAAGACAAAACACTGACTTTTTCTTATGAGAAGCACCGAAATATTCATGAAGCGGTTGCAGAAGCGGAAGGAATTGACATCTCTGCCTACCTTAAGATGGAACAGCAGATCGAAGCGATTTCTGATACTAAAGCTGTACGTAACTATCGTGATAACCACTTTAAAAAATTAGGCTTTAGCAAGATTACACTGGCGCAAAAAGAGAACCTCGGTGTCGGTAAGAAGAAGTCTTAACTCCCCCCTTGCTTAGAAAAGGCTGGTTATCAGCCTTTTCTCACCCATTGATAATTTTATATTCTGACAACATTCCCCTCACAAAACCGTACATTGTACATATACATTTACCGTGTGCTGTGTGAATATTTATCGCAGCCTTCTGTACCATATAAATATTTAATTAATTTTAACAAGGATTAGCCCCTCTAAATGGAATCGCTCATCACAAAAGTCATCGATTCAAGAAATGAACAAGAGCTTTACCACCGCTGTTTACAAGACGTCTATTCGCGCTATCACCCACAGCACTGCCTGATTGCAGAGTACGATCTAGAACAAAAACTCGCTCACACGCACTGCTATTTGCACAACGGCGATTTAGCCGACAACATCACCTATTCTTTGGGTGGTACGCCTTGTGAATTGGTTTTAGACAATCGAGAAATCTGTATTTACCAAGACAACATTCAGCAGCAGTTTCCTGATGACATCATCTTACAAGTCATAAGCGCCAAGAGTTATCTCGGTATTCCAATTCAATCTCGTAGCGGTAAGGTCATTGGTGTTATCGCTCTGATGTACGATACTGAGTTACCAGATATCCAGTTCGATAATACCTGGCTGGAAACACTGGGATTTCTAATCGGTAAAACGATTCTCCAACAGCGCTTAGCGAACCAGAAAGATCGACTGTTAGCGCAGTTCGAGCGCTCAGAACAACTGACTCAAAGTGGTTCGTGGACCTGGGATATTAGTCAGAATCATTTTAGTTATTCCAAAAATCTGGCCAAGATGGTTGGCATCACAGAGAATCAACAGCTCCACTTCGCAGACTTCTTCCGTTCGTATATTTTTAAGAGCAAGATTAGCTTAGATCGGTTTGTAAGTGATGTCAGCTCTGGTGATGAAGCCAAGACTGTCACTGTTTATCGTGAAATGTGTGCGATAAACAAACAGTTTGAAATCAGTTATATAAAGAAATTTACTCCATCAGGTGAGCTACGCAAGGTCGTCGGAAATATTCGTAACACGACTGATATCTCGCAACTGGAAGCAGACTTTACCATTGCGCAAAAAGTGGTCGATCTTTCGAGTAACGGAGTATTAATTACTGATAAGCATAACCGCATCATTAGCACTAACTCCAAAGTTGAAGATATCACTGGCTACTCTTTTGCTGAACTCGAAGGTCAATCCCCTTCAATTTTGAGCTCTAGCCTGCATCCCGCCAGTTTTTATCAGAAAATGTGGGCTGAACTTCATGAGCAAGGACACTGGAGTGGTGAGGTTTGGAACCAAACCAAGTTTGGCGCTGTTTATCCAGAAAAACTGACTATTTATGTGTTAAGAAATCGTGTCGGCGAGATTCAGAATTACATCGCTACATTTGAAGACCTGAGTGAAATTAAGTCCATTGAAAGCGAGCTTAACAACTATAAGAATGAGCACGACTTTACGGGCCTGCAAACGCGCGAAAACTTTATCAAAGCGCTCCAAGAGACGGATAACCAAACCGTTCTCATCCTAGATATTAAACGCTTCTCGTCGATCAACAACATGTACGGCGAGTCGTTTGGTAACAAGGTTCTTATCCATGTTGGTCATACTCTTGCAACCAACTTTGACACTAAGCAAATTAACATTTGTCGCTATGGCCCTGACCAGTTTGCTCTTAGCTTTAATCAGGACAGTCTTGAAGGCGTGAATAAGTTTGTTAGCTTTGTTCGCTCACAAATCGAAACAGCCGTGACCATCGATGACCATGAAATCGATCTGCTGGTCAACATTGGCTGTTCAAACATGAGTGAGTTTGACAGCAAAACCCATCCTATCAAACAAGCCTACTATGCACTAAGACAGGCCAAGAGCGACCCTACACCGTCGACGTCTATCTATTCAAGCCAGCTGGAAAAACGAGTCGCACGCCAGTACGCTCTTGGCGCCCGCCTGAAAAAAGCCATCGACGAAAAGCGTATTGATGTGTTCTATCAGCCTATCTTAGATTTAAATAGTGAGAAGGTCGTTAAGCTCGAAGCACTCGCTCGTTGGACGGAAGATGGAGAAATGATCTCTCCGTTTGAGTTCATACCTATCGCTGAAAAACTTGGCTACATCTTCCAACTGGGCGAAATCATTCTTGAGAAGTCTTGTCAGGATTTGAAGAAGTTGAAGGCACTTGGTCATGACAATATCGCTATCTCGATTAACCGCTCAATCGATGAACTGAGTGAAGAAGATCAGGCAAACTGTTCTATATTGAACATTATTCGTAATTCTGGCCTGAGTGAAAAAGACATTATTATCGAGGTAACAGAATCGATTCCGCTTGAAGATAAACCTCATGTTCAGGAGTTACTAAGGGTTCTGCGCAGTAAAGGAGTCAAAGTTGCTCTGGATGACTTTGGTACCGGGTATGCTTCGTTCTCTAATCTGATGAAGAACTCGATTGATATCCTCAAGATTGATCGCTCTTTCGTTAAAGATATCTCAACCAATCAGAATAATGCGGTATTGATTAAGTCAGTGAACTTGTTAGCTGATCAGCTTGGCTTAGATGTTGTCGCCGAAGGCGTTGAAGACTATCAGCAACTCAACCTGTTACAGGAGCTTGGGTGTCGATATATTCAGGGCTACCTGATCAGTAAGCCTCAGCCATTTGACGACATTGTGCTTGAAGTTGAGCGAATTAATAAAACTTAGGTAAATAAAAACGGGACCTCAAGGTCCCGTTTTTATTATTTGATGTTTAGGAAGGCCGCGCCGCGTACACCGCCTGAGTCACCATGTTTTGCCTTAATGATCTTTGGACATTTCGCTACCGAAAGCAGGTATTTAGGCACACGCTTTGGCATCTCTTCATAGATCAGTTCGAAATTAGAAAGACCACCACCAAGTGCTACCACGTGCGGGTCATTAGCAGTAAAGATGTTGGCAAAACAGATTGCCAATAGCTCCATAAAGCGCTCTACGTGCTCACTCGCCTTCTCTTCACCCTGCTGATACGCTTTAATGATATCAATGGCTTTCTTCTCTTCACCGAAGTAGTGAGCATAAATCAACTCAAAACCACGACCAGACAGGTAGCTATCTAAACAACCTTTCTTACCACAACCACAGCCTAATAATGGTGCATTGTCACCCAGGTGGAACCAGGCATCAATTGGAAGGCGCATATGACCCAGCTCACCAGCAACATGGTTACGCCCAGAGAAAACTGCACCGTCATAGATTAGGCCGCCACCAAAACCAGTGCCTAGAATCAGCCCCATCACCGATGGTGAATCTTTGAGTTCTTCATCCCAGGCTTCTGAAAGTGCAAAACAGTTAGCATCATTTTCGATTTTTACACTACGACCGATCTTTTTCTCTAGATCGTGACGAAGAGGTTTACCCTTAGCCGCAGGAACGTTAACCGTTAACACTGTTGCATCATCGGCATCTTCCATGCCAGGCAAACCAAGGCCAATCGTGCCTTCACAGCCAAACTCTTGATCGTACTTTTCAACTAGCCCGGCAATGGTCTCAACCAATAGCTCATAGTTGTCCGTTGGCGTTGGTACTCGCTCAGTAGCCACTCGCTCCAGTTTTTCATTGAAAGCACCAAACTCAATCTTAGTGCCACCAACGTCAAAGCCGTAGTACATCTTATCTCTCCCAGAAAAAATCAATCAAAAAATTTATAATCGCACCATTATCCATATAGCTACGCCTACAAACTGTGATACATAACCAATTTAGCTTTGCATTACTCCTAACTGAGCAGTCTGTGCCCAACCAGAGTTCAATAATTAGAGTGATTTCTCGTTTCTGGCACTAAGGTAGGCTTTGAGTGCTGGCTTGGTATCATCACGTCTATTGCGCGTTTTACTGTTGAGATAGGACTCACGGAATACATCGAACCACATCGTCAGAGTCTGATGCAATCTATCATGACCCAATTGTTGAAACACCAGTGAAGCGACTTCTGCGGTCGCGAGATGTTGCTCGTTGTCGGAACGGCGCATCATGTACTGTGATACATGATCAGGATTGATTGACAATACCGGCAATGCGTTGAGATACGGTGATTTGTTAAACATGCGACGTGCTTCTCGCCAACTGCCATCAAGAAGGATCAATAGCGGTTTACGTTGAAAATCTTTACTGGTTGCGTCACTTGCTATCAGCCTTGTTTTATCTTCCACATATTGATCCGGAAACACCACAATAGGTTGATAGCGAGGGTCATTGAGCAAATCGAGCATGTCTTGCTCTGGTTCAGTTCTGCTCCATTGGAACGCAAAAGCCTCTTCTACCGTATCAAGAATAAGCCGGCCAGTGTTACTCGGCTTAAAAACTTCGTTGTCTGAAACCAACAACAGTACCGCAACCTCATCACTTGGTGAGGGTTGATGCTCGCACAAACAGTCTTGCTGCGCGACCTGACAATACTGGCAACGGGATACTTTACTCCCGCGAGCATTGAAAGGTTTAGTTGAACGTTCCAGGCGTTGCTGATACAAGAGATGAAAGGCGTGAATTCTCATGGCGCAATGTAGATAATGTCAAAGGTGAGCCAGTTTACTCACCATTAAATCAGTTGCAAGGAATAGTATTAATGCAAAATCCAGAAATGATTCGATTAAGCTTCTTTATAGGCGTCCTTGTACTGTGCGGAATATGGGAGTGTCTTACTCCTCGCAAACAGCTCACTCAGCACAAATTGTATCGCTGGCTGAACAATCTTGGCCTGGTGGCTTTTAACTCTCTATGTTTAACGCTTTTGATGCCAATTCTTGCCATTGAAGCCGCTTTCTATGGCCAAAATCATCAACTCGGTGTATTGAATCAGTTCCCTGGTATGGCCGACCTGTTTAAACTCATTATCGCGGTCATTCTCCTCGACTTAGCGATTTATTTACAGCATCTGGTTTTCCATCGCGTGCCTGTATTGTGGCGCCTGCATCGTATGCATCACTCTGATCAGGATATCGACGTAACCACAGGTAGCCGTTTTCATCCGATAGAAATCATTCTCTCAATGTGGATTAAAATCGGTTTGATTATCGCTCTGGGCGTATCACCCTTGGCGATACTGGTCTTCGAAATAATCTTAAACGCCAGTGCGATGTTTAATCACAGTAATGCCTATCTACCGCTAAGACTGGACCATTGGCTTAGAAAAGTGATCGTCACTCCCGATATGCACCGTGTCCATCATTCGGTAATCAACAAAGAGACGCACTCTAATTTTGGCTTCTTTCTATCTGTGTGGGATCGCTTGTTCTCTACTTATCGCGCTCAGCCTGAACTGGGCCATGATAAGGTCAAAATTGGCATTCCTGCCTTCCAAACGGCGCAAGAGCAACGTATCGATAAAATGCTCTCGCAACCGTTCAGAAATGAACATTCTAAATAGAGTATTTGTGTAACATCGCTTGTTGATTACCGGCGATACCCGAAACTTGTTGCGAGCTTTCAACCATAGACTCTAGTTGTAACTTAGTTTGTTGACCCTGCTGTGAAATACGCGCAATCGAACTGCTAACATGCTCTGTGGCGCGTTCCTGCTCTTCAGTCGCTATCGAGACTTGCTCAACTCGAGTTCTGATATGAGTGACAGCAGCCTCGATATCATTGAAAGTAGATCTAACTACTTCACTCGACTCAAGTGCATTAACCATTTCCTGCCTGGATTCCTCAACTGCTACACGCGAGCGTTCTGCCGCGGCAACTAACTGATTCATGCGTTCTCGTATATTGGTCGTCTGGTTAGAAGTATCACTGGCCAACTTACGTACTTCATCGGCAACAACGGCAAAGCCTCTGCCCTGCTCGCCGGCACGAGCAGCTTCGATTGCAGCGTTAAGTGCGAGTAAATTGGTGTTCTCTGCAATTCCCGATATCAGGTCAACCATTTCGCGGATCTGCTTGACCCGTTTATCAAGCTCGACCATTGAATCTTCGTTAGCATTAAGCGTTGTTTCCAGTGATTTCAGGCGCGATTGGTTCTGTTCAATCGCACTCACTCCGAGCTCAGAATAGTTTGTGGCTGATTTGGACTCATTGTAAGACTCGGTAGTCACTGTGGATATTTCACGAATCGAAGCTTCAAGCTGATTAATGGTCGCAATCATACTGGCAAGCGATTGATTCTGTTCAGTTAAGCTTTGATTGGACTGCTCTGCCGCACCATGGCTGATTTCGGCAGTCTGATAAAGAGTCTCACAATTTCTAGTGACAGTCGCGATCGACTCATTAGTAGATTGAATCACCTGATTGAGCTTGTTGGCGATTTCCTTCATTTCGTATGGGCCAACCAGTTGCGCCTGACCAGTTAAGTCGTGCTCGGTGATTCGATTGAGGTTAAGCAGAATGTTTTTCAGACCTCTGTTGGTCCAAGCGCGCAACACAAACCAGGCGATGATGACCACCACTACCAGCAGGGTGCCACTGGCTAAGACCACAGTCGCCGTTGTCTGCATCGTCGAACTCACTACCTGCTGGCTATTACCGATCAACGACTCAGCTGTCGAGGAAATGTCGTTGAGTAGTGCGATGGTTTGATCCGCCAGCACGACAACTTGTTCAACCTGACCGCGTTGCTGGTTCGCCAGCTCAAGTTTAGCCAGAATCTGATCAATGATCGCGTTATCTGCAAAGCCAGATAGCACGATATCGTAACCCGCGGTTAAGCTGGCAAACTCGACAATGTCAGGGTGCCATTGTTTGAAATCGTCATACGCAAGGTTTACCCCAGCTAAACGGCTGTTTATCTCTCGATATGATTGCTCAGCCTGGCTAAGGTCCGCTGTCATCATAAGCTGAACAAATGAGCTTTCCATTGAGCTTACATTAGCAATAAAACGATTTGCGGCGTCAGCGGATTCAGGATTATCCCCCACTAAAAAGGAGCTGATTCGACTCATTTCCGGACCAATCGTTCCCAAACCGTAGCGAAAACCGTCCAGTTCATCATCAATCGTCTGTTGACGGTTTAACAACTGTCGCTGGGTATTAACGACGCTGGTGCTAAGTTGCTCAAGTGACATTAATAACGAAGCTAACTGTTCAGTTTGTTGTGGAGAAATAGCATTATTGAATTGCGCAGAAATTGATTCAACTCTGCTTACCAGCGTCCCACTTAGTTGGCTATGCGCCACAATCTTGTTTTCGATAGTTTGCAGTGAATCGACCTGTTCAGTCTGTGTCGCATAACTTAATTGTTTGACCTGCTCCAGAATATTTTGCGTAAGCTGAGCATTCGTCGTCGCTAATGGCAGAGCCTGTTCAGAAAGCTCTGAAAAACGTTGTCTGATGTTTTCTAAACTGTTTATGCTAGTGACAGAGAGTAAAATGACGAGTAAGGTTATTGAAAAGAATACTGCACTGATTGTCTGAATGAGTGACAGTGAGAATTTGCCTTTTTTCATCGCGTCCATAATGAAGGTCAGGTCCTGAATTGAGGAATTTCTGGCGAGGATATTATGGCGATATTGTTACGGTTAGATTGCAATCAAGAGTTTTTATTATGACGCAGCTTTCACATGCTCATTTGCTCAAAGCGCTGATGCTGACAAGTTTATTAACGGCGTGTAGCAGTCAGGCGCCCTCTCAAGCTTCAGGGGATACGATTAACCATTCTGCTCCTGCGCCAATAGCTAACCCTATGGTTGTTAAGCAATCTTTCATCACAGTTTACGACAAGTGGGAAGGCGTTCCTTATCGACTTGGCGGCACTTCCCTCAATGGCGTTGATTGCTCTGCTTTTGTTCAGACTGCCTTTCAACAAGCGATGGGAATTCAGTTACCTCGCACCACTCGGGATCAAGCTAAAATAGGCACGAAGATCGGATATCAGCAGGCTGCTGTCGGTGACTTGGTCTTCTTCAAAACGGCGCCTAACACTCGTCATGTAGGTGTTTATATCGGCTCGAAGCAATTCATGCACGCTTCTACATCAAAAGGCGTCATTATTTCTAGGCTGGACAACCCATATTGGGCTGATAAGTATTGGCATTTCAGACGAGTGAGTCTCTCGCCTGAAATGAACTAAGAAAGGTCCCTGTCTTTAATCGTATTTAGCGACTGCTGAGTCAAACAGGTTTTTAACCAGGGCTATGTATTCATCAAGAAAACCAATTTGCTCATTGGTCGCAGGTTTTGCCCACACGCCTGCCAGCACCTCGCCCAAATCTTCCACTACAGAGTCCGCTTCTTTTAATAGTTGGAAGCGCACACTTGAGTGAAGCTCAGGGTTCTGCTCAAAAATAGCCATAATATTACTTGCGACCATGTCGGTTACGACATCTTCGACACTCTCAGTACCAGTGTCTCCCTCATCAGAAGCAAACACGTCCAAGTTGAAAGCTAAGTGCTCTATCAGAGCTAGGTAACCATCGGTTTCAACAACCACAGTTCATCTCCATTATTGTCATGCCGTCGATATCCATCTTTAATACTAAGACATATCAATGAGTTTTCACAACTTGTGTCCGTTCAGTTGCTGAATAGTTGCACAGTTCTCACTATGGTAGCTTATCTCTATTAGACATATTTTGATCTAAATACGAAAGCTGAAGCAGATTCAAATATTACTCACGTTTAATTAATAGCATAATTTGTAGCGAATAATGCGATGAGGGACACACTTCACACTTTGCAACTTTGACAGCTTTGATTATCTAAATCGTTGAATTTTTTGCACTATGAATCAGTATTCACTGTAATGATCTTCTACACTGTAGTTAAATGCATCTGACCTAGGAAAAGTTATGTGGCAAGCCATATCGAAACAGCTTTCTGAAACCTTGATGTTCGCTTTTGAAATACGTGAAAAAGAGAAAGTTCATGGTGGTGAAATCAACCAATGTTATATGATTTCAGACGGTGAACAGCGCTATTTCGTAAAGGTTAATAAGCGAGATTGTTTGAGTAAATTCGAAGCCGAAGCAGAGTGCATCCACATCCTTCGCGAGAGTCGAACCGTAGCGGTCCCTGAGCTTGTCTTAACTGGCACGACAAAAGACAATGCTTTTATTGCTCTCAACTATCTGCCAACTAAACCTCTCGATGACAACAAGAATAGCTATCTGTTTGGTCAGCAGCTCGCCAAACTCCATCAGTGGGGAGAGCAACAAGAATATGGTTTTGATCAGGACAACTTCATTGGTGAGACAATCCAGCCCAATAAATGGGATAGAAAGTGGGCGCGGTTCTTTGCTGAGCAACGTATAGGTTGGCAACTGCAATTGATGCAAGAAAAAGGCATCAACCTGGTCGATATTAATGACTTTACCGACTTAATACGTAATCGGCTTGCCAACCACCAACCAAAACCTTCTCTACTCCACGGCGACCTATGGCACGGCAATGTGGCCAACTCTGTATTTGGGCCAATCTGCTATGATCCTGCCTCCTATTGGGGTGATAGGGAGTGTGATATCGCAATGACGGAGCTGTTCGAAGGGTTCCAGCCAGAATTCTATCAAGGCTATGAAAGCATCTTGCCGCTTGATCTGAGCTACAGTGAACGCAAAGACATCTATAACCTTTACCATTTGCTTAATCATTACAATCAGTTCGGTGGTCACTACCTCGAACAATCAGAAAAAATGATAAAACAGATTCTTTCATACTAACTGTGAATGTGTTATTTAACAATCACTTAGATAATTAATATCATTAGCATTGTCAAACATCCGGGCTATCAATAGTGATATCTATAGATACGGTGTTTGACTTTTCGTAGCCAGGTCAAGTTTTGTACTTAATTTCTGCCTAACAGAAACTTCTAAGCATAAGATTATGGCGTCTACAGGGAAATTCTTACTTTCAGTGGGAGTCAGTTAGGCACTGTTTTCGAATAGATGTAAGGAAAAGAGTTATGCATAGCTACACGGAAAAAAGGGTTGCTTGTCCCCATTGCGGACACACTATTAGTATCACTCTTGATGCTTCAAATGGTAGCCAGGAGTTCTATGACGATTGCCCGGCATGTTGTCACGCCATCCATCTTAATATGACAGTCAATGAGCAGATGGACACGATAGAACTACTCATCGACGCCGACGACGAGCAAGTATTTTAAAAAAGCGCCACAGGCGCTTTTTTTATAACGATTTACTGGCAAGTACCCTTTCGACTGTGTCTACTATCGCTTGGGTCTGAGGATCAAACTCTATATTGATTTTATCGCCAACCTTACGAGAACCAAACAGCGTTCTTTGCAAAGTCTCAGGGATCAGGTGCACTGAGAAACGTGTTCCTTCAACTTCACCAATAGTTAATGAACAGCCGTCAAGGCCAATATAGCCTTTAGCGAGTACATATTTGATCATCTCTTGCGGGACTTCGAACCAGATGGTGCGATTGTTTGGTGTATCAATAACGTCCACTACCTCACCCACTAGAGAGACATGCCCTGACATAGAGTGGCCGCCAATCTCATCACCAAACTTGGCAGCTCGTTCTATATTTACTCGATCTCCAACAGCCAGCTCACCCAGGTTAGTGAGAGCCAGAGTCGCCTGCATCAAATCGAAGTCGACTCGATTACCATTGATGTTAGTGACGGTAAGACAACAGCCGTTGTGCGCCACTGACGCGCCAATCTCTAAGCCCTGATTCATAGCTCCGGTCAATTCCACAGTATGGGTCTGAAACTTATCCTTCTTCTCAATGGCAATAACTTGTGCCATTCCCTGAACAATTCCGGTAAACATGGTTAATTCCATCAGTTTTTCATGGTGCTTAGTGTGACATTTCTTTATCATCGCAGACAATCATTTTCTCGGTGTTTGAGTGGCTAGTATCCCTTCACCTCGCCACTCAAACTTCTCAGCTGTTTGTTGGAGTAATTTTCTTTGCATCGCTATAAAACAGAAGCTAACACACTTGTTAAGTTAGCCACGCCTGTCTTGATCGCTTCGGTCGCTCAAACAGGTATGGGCTTTGTCGATACTGTTATGGCCGGTGGCGTGAGTGCTACCGATATGGCTGCCGTTTCAATCGCAGCAAGTATCTGGCTACCATCGATCCTATTCGGTGTGGGACTTCTAATGGCACTCGTCCCTGTCGTGGCACAACTTAACGGTTCCGGGCGTCAGCACAAAGTGCCGTTTGAGATCCACCAAGGTCTTGCTATGGCACTGTTACTATCAGTTCCAATCTCAATGGTGCTATTACAGACCAAAGGAATTTTAGGTCTGATGGATGTTGAACCGTTAATGGCAGAAAAGACCATTGGCTACATGCATGCGGTAATTTTTGCTGTCCCAGCTTTCTTACTGTTTCAGGCGCTAAGAAGCCTGACCGATGGTATGTCATTAACCAAACCAGCGATGGTAATCGGATTCATTGGTCTGCTGATCAATATCCCCCTAAACTGGATTTTTGTTTATGGTAAGTTTGGCGCGCCAGCATTAGGTGGTGTGGGTTGTGGTGTAGCAACTGCCATTGTTTACTGGATTATGTTTGCCATGTTGCTGTTCTATGTGCTGACGTCTAATCGTCTTGCTCATGTTCAGTTGTTTGCCCAGTTCCATCGTCCTCAGCTGAAACCTCTATTACGCCTGTTTAAGCTTGGCTTCCCGGTTGCAGCGGCAATGTTCTTTGAAGTAACTCTATTCGCGGTCGTCGCTCTGTTAGTTGCTCCGCTTGGGCCTTTAGTGGTTGCTGCCCATCAGGTTGCAATTAACTTTTCGTCGCTAGTGTTTATGATCCCGATGAGTATTGGTGCTGCAACAAGTATCCGTGTCGGACACAGACTGGGGGAATCAAATGTTGAAGGTGCAGCGATTGCTTCACGTGTTGGTCTGATTGTCGCAGTGGTCACTTCACTGATGACAGCCTTGTTTACTGTCTTATTCCGTGAGCAGGTTGCACTACTTTACACAGACAACCGCGCGGTAATTGATCTGGCGTTACAGCTATTACTACTCGCTGCCATCTATCAGGTTACCGACGCAGTACAAGTTGTCGCCGCTGGTGCACTACGCGGTTATAAGGATATGTCAGCGATATTCAACCGTACCTTTATCGCGTATTGGGTTCTTGGCTTGCCTCTTGGCTATATCCTTGCGATGACAGACTGGATTGTCGAGCCAATGGGTGCACACGGTTTCTGGATGGGCTTTATCATCGGTCTGTCATCTGCTGCGATAATGCTTGGCCTGCGTCTACGTTGGATGCATCGCTTAGACGATAACCAGCAGTTAGAACTCGCATCAAAGTAAACCAGTCGACGGGCCAGCATTGAAGCTGGCCTGTTTTTCATTGCGCGATGCTCAGTCTGACAAACCTTGCAAACTTAGGGACGCCATTTTGGGTATAACCGTTGAAGCGATAAGTTATCTTGCTGCCAAGCGCGGGAGGGTTACTGCGCATCTCATCGCTAAATCCATTGCCTATATAGAACTGCTGTCCAGAGGGGAGCTGGACTAACAAGGCTCCCATCACTTGACTGAATTTTCCTTTACCCAGTTTATAGCCAACCACAATTGCCTCAGCGTCCTGGTGCTTCTTCAGTTTTATCAGATCACTGTTTCGACCGCCCTGGTATGCATGGTTGATGTTACGCAACATTATCCCCTCACCTTGCTTTGCGACAACGAGGTCGAGGTTGTTGAGCAACTCTTGTTGTGAATTTATCGGAGTATGTTTAATCAACTTAACATGCGGTTGATCTATCCGCGTAACCAGCTTTTCCATAGTAAGGTAACGCTCAGGGTAAGTCTTTTTACTGAAGGGAATATCAAACAACATATAGCGAATAAGTTGCCATGCGACCGGTGAAGGAGTTTCATCCAGTACCGTCTTTTGTACAAGGTGGAAATTGCCCCGACCTGCCCATAACTCCCCTTCCAAATGTTGTTTGGGCAATGAGCGAGTAAACCAGTCTGGCGCGGAAATCGGTTTGCCGTTACGAGTCTTTAATCTGCTGCCATCCCATATCGCCCTGATACCATCGAGCTTTTCGCTTTGCCAATAGTTCTGTATATCGACGGCCTTGTTATAGTCAGTGGCGAGCTGAACCGTGTCGGCGAATTTGGCCTGCTCTTCTCCATGGGCCTCGCTACTTAACGCGATAAGCACAGCCAGTGCGACTAATGAACTCTTAAACTGCATAAGACCAGCTCCCAAGGACCAAATATTGTTGATTGTTCCTCGCGGCTTGAATAGATGCGATAGTCAATCGCTCGATTTCCGATTTAGCTCAGATTGAATCCTGATCATTACCATTCATATTTGCACAGTCTTTGAACCAGATTAGCCAGAATTAGTGCTTTTTCAGCATCAGAATTTGACTGTCAATTTGAGAAAATCGATTTCTCATATTGAGAATTCGACTAAGAGCACACACAAACCACTGATTATTAAAGGGTTAATAATTGGCACACAAACTGCTCCTATCTATGCAACTCACATAGGAGATAGCGTCATGGAACTACGTAAAATTCAAGCAAGTGAAACCATCGATACTCTAATTATCAACGGAAACTTAGACGCTGATGGCAGCCGTTCTGCTCAGCCACACATCGATCAAATCATCGCTGAAGACTCTGGTCGTGATGTAGAGATCGATTTTAGCCAAGTTCAGTTTCTTGATTCATCAGGTGTAGGTGCCATCGTGTATCTCTACAAACGTCTTATCGAGCGCCAGCGCAGTATGCGCATCGAGAACGTTTCTGGTCAGCCGCTAGAAATCATCAACCTGCTTCGCATTAGTCAGGCGATTCCGGTTAATTCACACACTCACTAAAAAATAATTATAAATCACTAACAAAGGACGTTGGCATGAAACACACTCTAAGACACATAGCCCTAGCTGTATCTATTGCTTCTGTAGTAGGTTGCTCCAGCTACCCAGAAAGCGGCCGAGGGGGCATTGCGGAAAACTACATTCAGTCGAGTTTTACCCCCGTAATGCCTGACGAGCCACTTGGTCCTGAGCATGGTCTTCGCTTTGACTGGCAACTGACCAAACTTCATCTTGATTCCCTCATCCGCGAAGGCGCGCGTTGGTGTTTTCCTGCTGCCGTTGTACAGGCACTTGAAAAACAAAATCGCATTGCCAGAGAGCTGGAAGGTGGTTTGATGCTTGACGCCGCAAACGACATCGTTATTCAGCGTAAACGTCTTAACGAACTAGAACTGCAACTCGATTATGTTACCTCTCAGGCTAAGTGCGTCCCGCCTATGGATGAAAATGCCTTTCAGCAACGCTTAGCTATCATCGACAAGCTATACAGTCTGCTAAACGTCGACAACCAATTTGCCTTTAACTCTACAGAAGTGAACCCGAAATACATGGGTCATCTCGCTCGTGCTGCCAACCTGTTAGAACAACACTCCAGTCTAAGCCTTGCAGTAACAGGTCACGCCGATTCTGTAGGTGATTTAGCCTACAACCAAAAACTGGCAATGGGCCGAGCACAACAAGTAAAACGTTATTTAATCATTTTTGGTCTTAGCCCTGAACGAATTAAAACTCACTCGGTTGGCGATACTCTGCCCCTTTATGAAGGTGAATCAGAGGGTGTTCGCTTAACCAATCGCCGAGTAAGTATAGAAGTCATCGACAACCAGGAACGTGCAGATTCTCGTCTGCAGGGAGGCTACCATGATGTGGAATAAGGTTTTAATTGTTTGGTTGCTCCTGTCGTTCTCCTGTTTTGCTCAAGCGAGTGAAGAACGAGTTGATATCGGTGACCTAATTCAGGTCAACCTACCTGGTGAAAGTTCATTAAACAAAGGCTTTCAGGTGGATAAACGTGGCCGTATCACACTACCGGAGGTAGGTGCTCTTTACGTTGCCGGCTACAGCGAAAAGCAACTTGAATCAGCAGTAAAGCAAGCGCTAGAAAAAGTCTATCGTGACCTTTCTTCCGCTAGCGTCTATATTGCTGAGCAGCAGATCCTTGTTTCTGTTCAGGGCTACGTCAAATCACCGGGTGAATATACCTTGTCGAAAAGTGCTGACATCCAGATGGCACTTCATGCAGCCGGCGGGTTACGCGCAGGTGCTCAGTTAAACAATCTGTTTATTAAACGCGGTAGCGATAAAATTGCGTTTAACTATAAAACATTCCTCGACACGGGTAATTCAGAGCTACTGCCTGAGCTTAATTCCCTTGATACTATTTTTGTTCCGGCTTCCCCTCTTGTCGGTAACATCGAACAAGAGTTTGACGCTAACAAACTTGCCAACGCGGGTGACAGTGGCGACGGCCGTACTGCGATTAAAGTCTTCGGTGAGGTCAACGCCCCTGGTTCATTCAGCTATAAAGCCAATACCGACCTTGTCGATGTGATCATGCGTGCTGGCGGCGTAACCCGTTATGCGTCAGTTGAACAGATTCGAGTCATCTCAGACAACACACCAAAGCTGTTCAACCTTAAGTCTTATCTCGATAGCGGTGACGTTTCACTGTTACCTACCCTGACTCCCGGCACCACGATTTTTGTACCTAAGCAAGAAGAGGAAATCAAAGCGGGCGCAAATGTAGTTTACATTATGGGTGAGGTGGCGAGTCCTGGTGCGTACGAAGGCAAAAACAACGCGTCATTTATGGATATTCTCGCCAACGCTGGTGGTCCAACACGTTACGCTGAATCACGTCAGATTCGCGTTATCAAAGCCAACGGTAGTGTGGTCAAGTTCGACCTGACGGCGTTCACTGAAGGTCTGTCTGGTCGCAAGCCACCAAAAATCAGTGCTGGTGACGCTATCTTTGTTCCAGAAAAGACCGACATGAATGAAAAGTCATGGTTAAAAATCGCCCCTAACCGTGCTGTGCGTATCATTGGCGAAGTGGTTCGTCCTGGTCGCGTCGAATGGTCTGACGAAATGGACTTGATGGATCTACTTTCCCATGTAGGTGGTCCGACGCTACGCGCAGACACATCCAAAATCGAAGTGGTAACGGCTGGTAATAAACTTCATATCTTTGACTTAGACGCCTATATTCTTAGCGGTGCGCCAAGTAGTGAACTGCCGCGAATCAGCGCAGGGTCAATCATCCGTATCCATGATCTTCCACAGGATCCTTCAGACAACAAATCTCAGTGGGTTCGTCAGAGCTCCGATGCGTCTATATACGTGTTTGGTCAGGTCAACGCTCCTGGGCGCTATCGCTTCACCAAAGATATGCATTTCCTCGATATTCTTTCTGCAGCCGACGGTCCGACTAAAGATGCCGACATCCACAATATTCGTATCACGCATCGCGACAAAACCTACTCTAAAGTGAGCAAGCTCAATCTATCGCTTTACTTTGAAACCGGTGACGAGAGCTTACTGCCTAATGTCACCATGGGTGACACCATCTACATCCCTGAAAAAGACAAAATCTGGTTAGATCGCTCAAAAGAATCCACCGTTCGTGTACTGGGTGCAGTGAACAAGCCAGGTCGTTATGTGTTTGATGACAACATGACTGTGCTCGACCTACTTGCCGAAGCAGGTGGTCCGTCAGAGCGCGCTTATCTTGAGAAGATTTCTATCGTCAATATGTCTTGCTGTCAGGGTCAGGCAAGAACCTTTGATCTGGTTGATTTCAGTAAAACTGCCAACATTTACCAGCTTCCTGTCTTACGTGCCGGCGACACTATTTATGTCCCTGACCGTAGCGAAAGCATTCTCGAAAAAGCCCGTGTCGGTCTGGAAGATATCTTACGCCTGACTACCACCATTGTATTGATAGGAGCCTTGTAATGATCATTCCTTCTACCCATACAGAGATTGAACAAATCTATCTGGCTGCTGAGATGAATGGCTGTCGTTCACTGTGTATTACAGCATGCCAGTCAGGTGACGGTGTCACGGCTGTGGTATCTGCCCTTGCTGAGCGTTACTTACTGGCTGGACATAAAACCCTGGTTGTGGATTTGAATACTTTTCACCCGGCTTTCGAATCGATTGATGCCATCCCTCAATCCAGTGAGCAAGTCGGACGTCTGGTCGAACATTCGGATACCCACCAGCTATTTACTGGCCTACCGGTACCCAATAATCAATCGGCGCTACTTGCCTATAAAGATCCCTGTCACCTGTCAAATGCAGTCAGCGAATGGTTGGAACAGTATGACCGGGTTATCTGTGACACTTCTCCATTGCTACATATCAACCGAGGCAACATTCCGGCTCAGGTCGTGGCCGGAGCCTGTGACAAAACTGTGCTGGTCGTAATGGGTGGAAAAACCACGTCAGCTCAATTAACTAAGGCGACAGAAATGCTCAGCAGTCAAACGATCTCTTTGCTTGGTTCGATTCTGAACATGCGTGATCAGGCAACACTGGCGCAGGAGCTTGTACGCGAATTAAACCGACTTAAGTTTATTCCCCGAGCTTGGCGTGACCGTATGGCAAGCAAAATTTTAACTAACGAGTTTCTGGCTCAGTCAGCGTAGGAGTATTTATGATTCGTTCCCTAATGTTCATTGTCACACTCTTTGTTGCCTCAATGAGCTTTGCTCAAACACTCACCTTTGGCATTGTACCGCAACAATCAGCCAGTCGACTCGCTGAGCAATGGACTCCAATCATGGATTACATTAGCGAAACTACAGGCATTAAAGTGGTATTCAGTACCGCCCCCGACATCCCTACTTTTGAGCAACGCTTAGCCAATGGAATGTACGATATTGCCTATATGAATCCTTACCATTACACAGTGTTTAGTCATCAACCGGGTTACCGCGCCATCGTTAAAGCAAAAGATAAACAGATACGTGGCATTATCGTTGCGCGTAAAAATGACCCTATAGAATCTATTCAGCAACTCGATAATTCAAAGCTTGCGTTCCCTTCACCAGCCGCCTTTGCTGCAACAATACTGACTCAAAGTGATCTCAACCGTGCGGCAGTTAATTACGAGGCCGACTATGTCTCTTCGCATGATTCTGTCTATCTGGGCGTAGCGAAAGGGTTTTATCCAGCCGGTGGCGGTGTTATGCGAACCTTCCTCTCTCTGCCAGAGGTTATCAAATCGCAACTAAAACTGATTTGGCGAACGGCTCCCTACACTCCACATGCGATAGCAGTTCACCCTCGTCTTACCACCGAAACAGCTGAAAAAGTACAGTCGGCGCTAGTTGCTTTGGACTCAAGTCAGACAGGTGAAAAACAACTTGCCCAACTTAGCCTCAAAGGATTCGTTAACGCTCAGGATAGAGACTGGAATGACGTGCGCGAATTAAACATTACGATTTTGGATTAGTGGAGAGCAACATGACTTTACGTTCTAAAACCATTCTTGGTATCGCCATAATCGAGATCGTCGTCTTGGTAGTCTTGGTGTTCAGCGCAATGCGCTTTCTCTCTGAATCGAATGAGAAGCAACTGATACAAAGAGCGAACTCAAGTGCCACCATGTTTACTCAAGCGGCAAGGGATGCAGTGTTATCAACGGATATTGCCACCCTTGAGAGTCTTGTCGACGAGTTTATGACTCTAGAAGATGTTGCCTATGTACGTGTGCTCCGTGACGGCAAGGAGATGGCTTGTGCGGGAGACAAGGATATACTCCAACGCGCAATGACAAGTGACACTGGGTTAAACAGCGTCGACGACGGTATATTTGACCTGCGCACTGAAATTGAAGTGAATGGCAAAGCGTATGGTTACGTCGACATCGGCTTTGAAACCCAGCCAATTATGATGATGCTCAATGATGCACAAAAAGCGATTGTCGGGATAGCCACCATGGAAGTCGTCTTGGTCGCCCTGTTCTCATTCGCTTTGGGCACTTACCTGACCAGAGGCTTAACCAGATTAACCTCAGCGGTTACCACCATAGGGCATTCGGGTCCTGGTTTTCAGCTAAACGACCAAGCAAAAGACGAAATCGGTGATGTTGCACGTGCATTTGACGATATGTCGGCAAAACTCGAGCAAGATTACAAACTGCTTAATGCTGCCCGTGAAGACGCTGAACTCTCATGTGACTCTAAAAGTCGCTTTCTCGCGTCAATGTCTCATGAAATAAGAACACCAATGAATGGTGTACTCGGAATCCTGAATATTCTCGAAGAGACTGAGTTGAGCAATGAACAGCGTAAACTGGTCTCCACCGCAACCGAGTCAGGTCATTTCTTGCTCTCGGTGATCAACGACATCCTCGATTTTACCCGTATGGAGTCGAACACTTTAATTCTTGAAGACCAACCATTCGATTTTCGCCACTGCGTAGAGAGTGTTGTTGACTCATTTACTCCCACAGCCAAAGCACAAAACCTTGTACTGCACTGTTACATAGAAGGCAGTCTTCCAGGTAAGGTTCGCGGTGACATTAACCGCGTCAAACAGATACTTTTAAACCTTATCGGCAATGCAATTAAGTTTACTCATCAAGGTAGTGTAACGATCAAAGTCGGTTCAGAACCGTTAGCCGATAAGAAAGTGAGGATTACTTGCCAGATTCAAGATACCGGTATTGGTATTAAGCAAAGTGCAATTGAGTATCTGTTTGATGAGTTCACTATGGTTGATCAAACCTATTCGCGCAGTAAAGAAGGCTCTGGTCTGGGGTTAGCCATCTGTCGTCGCCTTTGTACCCTTATGGACGGTGAAGTCCGTGTTGAAAGTCAGCCAGACATCGGTAGCACCTTTACTTTTGATATCTCTCTACCAGTTGCTGACGAATTGATCTCGTCTCCAGAGTCAACGGATTCTAAACCTGAACTTAAATACACTAATGTACGCGTGCTAGTCGCTGAAGATAACCGAGCGAACCAATTAGTCATTAGGGAAATGTTTAAGCGCATCGGCCTCAATATCGACATTGCGGAAAATGGACGTCAGGCAATTGAGATGGTTCAGCAGTATCAGTATGACGTGATCTTCATGGATATCTCCATGCCGGAGATGGATGGTATGCAAGCGTGTAAAGCGATTCGTAACTTAGACGACCCAGCAACAGCTAAACTGCCTATCATTGCCCTTACCGCTCACTCACTAGCAGGCGATAAAGAGAAGTTCCTCGCTTCAGGAATGAATGATTACTTATCAAAACCTCTAAGAGCATCACAACTAATTGATAAAATTAATCTATTCTTAAATGAAGAACAGAATACGGTGTCCGATTCAGCACACAAAACAGAGATTCAAACTGAGCAACCAAAGGCATATAAGGCTAGTATTGAAAAAGTCGAGCCAGTGAAACAGGAAGAGGTGAACTTGGAACTTGTCGATGAGCAAATATTACAACAGATGATTGAAGACACCAGCGCAGAGGTGATTCCTCTGTTGATCGACCACTATCTTGAAGAATCACAGCAAAGGTTAGAGAAGATTTATCAGGCGATTGAGCGCGAGGATGCTGAAACTGTCGAGTTTGAAACGCATACTCTGGGTAGCTCTTCGCTGGCACTTGGTAACCGTACTCTGTCTAACTTTGCGCGCAAAATCGAGCACCTCTGCATTGATGGTCAAGGTGTGCAGGCATTTAAACTCAAAGATGAGTTACAACATGTCGCCGAACAGTCACTGGCAGCGCTAGAACAGCGTAAACAACAAGGTTTTTCACAACCGACGCAACTTTAATCGTTTCTTGTTAGGAAATTGCCAATGAAACCGAAAGTATTATTAATAGAAGACTCCACGTCACTGGCCATTCTGTATAAGCAGTACGTGAAAGATGAGAACTACGACCTTTTTCACGTTGAAACAGGTAAAGAAGCGATCGCGTTTATCGAACGTAATGTGCCTCAACTGGTGATTCTCGATCTTAAACTTCCTGACATGGACGGCGAGCATATTCTCGACTGGATTAATGAACATCAGGTACCGACCTCGGTGGTTATTGCCACTGCACACGGTTCGGTTGATGTTGCAGTCAGCCTGCTACAGAAAGGAGCGAAGGATTTTCTCGAGAAACCCATTAACGCAGACCGACTCAAAACGTCGATTGCCCTGCACTTACAACAAGTAAAACTTGAGTCTCTGGTCGAGGATATAGAGGCTAAGTTTGATCGTAGCCGATTCCATGGCTTTATCGGCTCCAGTTTACCCATGCAAGGGGTATACAACATCATCGACTCTGTGGCTCCGACCTCTGCAAGCGTGTTTATTATTGGCGAGAGCGGTACCGGTAAAGAAGTGTGTGCAGAAGCGATCCATCAAGAGAGTAAACGTAAGGACAAACCTTTCGTCGCCATCAACTGTGGCGCGATACCCAAAGACTTAATGGAAAGTGAGATCTTTGGTCACGTCAAAGGCGCTTTCACTGGGGCGACATCCGATCGTAAAGGTGCGGCGTCACTGGCTAACGGCGGCACCCTGTTCCTCGACGAACTGTGTGAAATGGAGTTAGAGATGCAGAAGAAATTGCTGCGTTTTCTCCAGACGGGAACCTTCACACCATTGGGGGCGACCAAAGAGATGAAGGTCGATGTACGTATTATCTGCGCAACTAACCGTGATCCCTTGGTCGAAGTTGAACAAGGTCGATTCAGAGAAGATCTCTATTACCGTGTTCATGTGGTACCTATTGAGATGCCTCCACTGCGTGAGCGCGGTAACGATATTGTCACCCTTGCCACTCATTTCCTTAAAGTGTACGCCAAAGAAGATGGTAAAAAGTTTTCTGCTATTCATCGCGAAACCGAATCCACACTCAAGCGTTACAATTGGCCTGGGAATGTTCGCCAGCTACAGAACATAATACGCAATATTGTTGTGCTCAATGATGATAGCCACCTAAGATTCGATCATCTACCAGTTCAGCTGACCAGTAACAAAAAAGCAGCGCCAAGTCAGCCGGCACCAGCGATTGTTGCACCGCCACCTTCAGCTGTTGAAGCGGCACATCCCGAGGAGCCAGACTTAACAACTAGCCCTGCTAAACCAAATGTAAATATTCGCCCTATGTGGCAAATAGAGCGAGAGGCCATTCAACAGGCAATTGACTATTGTGATGGTAACGTGCTGAACGCTGCGGTATTGCTAGAACTCAGCCCATCAACCGTGTACCGCAAGAAGCAAGCCTGGGAGTCTGAGGATGAGCAGCAGCTCGTCTAGCCAAGTCTGGTTAGTCATCGACAGCCAGACATTCGGTGGGATAGAAACTCATGTGCTTGAGCTCGCTAAAGGGCTCAAGCAATTTGAAATTGAAGTAAAAGTCTGGTTATTACGCCACTATTCGCATCCGGCACAATTAGCGCAACAGCTAAAACAGGCCAATATAGCGGTCGACTACCTCGACCAAGATGGTGACAACTATTTCCTTTCTCTGTTGAGCAAAGTAAAACATCATCGTCCTGTCGCACTTCACGCCCACGGTTACAAAGCGAGTGTGACCTGCAAGGCTATACGCCTACTAACCGGGATCAATCAGGTTTCCACTTACCATGCAGGCGAGACACCTAAAGGTAAGGTTTGGCTCTATGATGCCATTGACCGGTATAGTGGATTTGTTTCGTCGCACTCTATTGTGGTTAGCGACGCAATTGCAGCCAAACTGCCCTACTCATCGGTTTACTTCAATAACTTTGTTGATAGCACTATCTTGCAAGCTTCTTCAGGTGAACAAATTGCTTTTGTTGGTCGCCTCAGTGAGGAAAAAGCACCTGATCGCTTCGTTGAACTTGCGCGGCTTAATAAGTCATTAAACTTTGACGTCTATGGCTCAGGCGCGATGGAAGCCAGGTTAAAGAGCACTGCTCCCGACAACGTCGTTTTTCACGGACACCAAACTGACATGGCTCAAGTGTGGGATAACATTGGTTTGTTGATCATCTGCTCACGCTATGAAGGACTTCCTATGGCTGCGCTCGAAGCAATGGCGCGAGGCATACCTGTTTTAGCCTTGAACGTTGGTAACCTGAGCAAGCTGATTCAGCATCAGAGCAACGGATATCTTGTCGACTCGATGGCACAACTTAATCAATCATTGAGTGAATTTATCAATCTCGACAACAATGCCCGAAAAATACTTAAATCCAACGCGATCACCACAATAGAACAGCACTTTTCTCCCTCCGCTGTTATCCCCCAATTACTTGCAATCTACTCGCCCAATCAATGTCAAACTGATTGTCAAATTGAGAAATAGCCAGCAGTCAACTAAATGTAAAAAAATAACCCTTAAAAACCAATTACTTAACCTTGGTGCATTTGTGGCATTCCGTTTGCCTTAACTCTGTTGTTAGACACCGTTTTCTACAACATCAATAAGGGGTTGGCTATGGCGAGGAAAATTCTATTTGTGCATTACGGCGACAATTGGATTCGTGGCAGTGAGCAATGCTTGCTAGACCTGATTCATTACATCGGTCAACGTAATTACCAACCGGTGGTGTGGACTAATAACCGCACTCTGGCTGAGCTACTCGATCAGAATCAGGTCACGACTGAGTTAAGCCAGTTTAAGTTACTGCTTGGTTGGCAGGCACCTCGTTTCAATCTTATGAGTTGGGCTGGATTAGTTGAGCACGGCTGTGAGCTAATAGAACGTGAAAACATCGAACTCATCCACATAAACAGTGGCGCGCCATGTCAATGGATGATCGCAGCAGCACGAATTAAAAATGTTCCTTTAGTGACACAGCTTCACTGCCCCTATCAGACCAGAGACAGATTGACCCTCGGTCTGCACCTTTCCCCACATATTATTTCCGTAAGCCACCATGTCTCACAAGCATTGATTAAAGATGGCTACCCGCAAAGTCGAGTATCAGTAGTCCATAATGGCATTGACACTCAATCACTGATTGAACAGCAGACTGTTGATGTTCGCGGCGAATTAAACATCTCAGATCAAGATTTTATTTTTGCTACCGTCGGCTCACTGATTCACCGTAAAGGTATCGACCGACTGCTTACCGCCCTTCGACATGTAACACTCGAATACCCGAATGTTCATTTGGTGGTTATCGGTGATGGTCCGCTTAAACGCAAACTGAAAAATCAGGCCGAATACCTTCATCTTGCCGACCAGATTCATTTTGTTGGCGAACAACACAATGTTATCGGATGGCTTAAAGGTTGTGATGCGTTTGTCAGCGGGGCACGTAGTGAAGCGTTCGGTCTGGTCGTTGCAGAAGCGGGGTTGGCAAAACTGCCGATTGTGGCTCCTTTTGAAGGCGGAATACCGGAATTTATTAGTCACGGTAAAACAGGGGTGCTTTACCCTAACAAGGGAGTTGGCCCAATCGCCAACGCTATGCGAATCCTAATCAATAATCCTAAGTTATGTCGCATATTGGCAGTCAAAGCATACCAGCACATCACCCATAATCACGATCTGTCCATCACCTGCCCACAAATAGAGAAAGTGTATCAACAGATTCTGGCCCAGAAACAGAACAAACCACGCTCTCTGTTTAGTACTCTGTTGCCAATAAAAAGTTATCTCGCCAACCGCGTATCGTTGGGAGGTCAACATGGCTAAATCTAACCTTACTCTGGTCTTCGACCCAATTCCTTTTAAAGGTGGGTCTAAAATCGCTACCAGCGATGCCTTAAATGTCTGTCGTGTCAGGGATAACCAGTTTTTAGTGATGACCGTCGATCCTGAGTTCTGGCAATCGAGCGATTTTTACGCCAACCACAATGTTCAACTGGTCCGTATCTGGCCACTGCTCGGCTTGATGAAGGTTCATCACGGACCGCTATACTGGCTAAATCAACTATATCTGCTGTTGAGCTTGATTTTCACTTTGGTCTGCCATCGCGGTGTTAACAAGGTGGTAGGTGCATCGGGTCCTGGAATTGATATGGCGCTTTACTTGTTGCAACGGTTAGTGTCGCTCGAAGTGGTACAGTTTATTCACGGCAATGTTGGTCTCTCTCGTTCGATCGGTTACTGCCTGACTCGTGCTGACGCCGTGTTTTATCTTCCTTGTGCTCGTGAGAGTATTAAAGCCGCACTTGAAGCCTATCTCTGCCATTCAACCAATATCTCAGACAGCGCACCGCTTGCTGAGTCTTATTTAAGTTCTGCGCACTATCAGTCTTTTGTTAATGGCTTACCTAAGTCGCGCTGGCCAAGTCAATGTCAGACTCAACTACCGGTCTGTTTTTGGGCTGCGTCATTATTGAAGTGGAAAGGTTTAGACACATTGATTGAAGCGGTGAGAATCTCTGCTCGCTATAAACCTTTTGCCTTAAATGTCTGCTTTATCCGCCCTAAAGAGACTTGCTTACCTGTATCGCAAGCTCCGGTCAATCTAAAGCATACCCATTGGTATCACGACCCAGACAATCTCGATCAGATCCGTAGCCAATCGAGCATATTTATTTCGACCAGTCGTAATGAACCCTTCGGTTTATCTATCCTTGAAGCACTTGCTGCAGGTATGTGCGTTTTGATCCCGCAGGATGGTGCCTACTGGGATCAGGAGTTAACGCACAATGAAAACTGTATCAAATATCAAGCGAACGACCCTGACTCATTGGCGAATGCCCTCCTCTATGCGACAAGTGAGCAAGCAATACTTGAACGTTGCAGTAATAACGCTCGTTTGATCGCCAATAGCTACCGTGCTGAGTTCCGCTACCAGAAATTCGCTCAGTATCTCAACGGTGATGTTGCCACCACCATGACCAGTGCGTTGGACAACAGCTAAACCAACACGGGAGGGCAAGTCCATGAAGAATAATCATCTAAAAGACATGAGCTTATACGCAATTAGCCTGTTCCTAATCAAGGGTGTGTCGCTGTTTACTTTGCCACTGATGGCTCACTATTTGTCGCCTGATGAACTAGGTCATCTTGAACTGTTGGGCATTACTACTGTGTTCTTTAGTCTCATTGTCGGATTAGCGATGCATGAGAATCTATACCGTTTTATTGGTCCTGTGCGCCATAAAAAATTGCGTAAAGCTAAGGCGAACAAACTCTACAGCACTTCACTGGTGATCTCTTTCTCTCTCACTTTGTTGGTACTAACGCTCTATTTGCTGTTACCGATAAATTTCGATGCGTTTAACTCCAGTCAGATTGGCTTGATGTTAATGGTGTTATGCTACGAAGCTCCTCTGGCAATTTGTCTGGCATGGCTACGTCTGCACAATCAAGCAAGCTTGTTTTTTAAGATCTGTACGCTCACTGTTATCATTCAGGTCGCCTTGTTAGTCACGGTTCTGACCAATAATCCTGATGTCACCCTGATCTTTGCCATCAATGTTCTCTGCACTCTGGCTCAGTTTCTGTTTCTGCATTGCTACCTACGTTTCGGTTTCCGTCTGCCTAAGTTTTCACAAGCACGCCAATACCTGCACTATTCGATGCCTTTAATGTTATCAGCAGTGGTCGCATTTGGTTTAAGTGGTGCGGAGAGATGGTTGATCGCAGCCGCAACCGATCTGCAAACTCTGGGGATGTACGCTATTGCCGCTAAGTTCGCTCTGGGGGTCGGCATCTTGATTCAACCATTCCATATGTGGTGGATGCCGAAGCGCTTCGAGTCTCTACAGGTTCATGGTGCGGACTATACGGCAAGGGTCACTCAACGTGGCGTTCTGTTGCTATGTTTTATCGCCATCAGCGTCTCCTGGCTGAGTCAGATTTTTATCGCGTTGGCTTTGCCAAGCGCTTATCACCCTGCGATGGGCTATGTCAGCTTGACCATTACTATGATGCTGTTCAAGGAGCTGGTGGAATTAAGCAACATTGGCGTGTTATATCGCAAGAAAACACCCCAACTGTTGTACATCAACATCTTTGCCACCATTGTCGCGCTTGGTGTCTGTCTTGCGACCATCGATTATGGTTTATATGCCATCTTGCTCGCTTTGATCCTTGGTCAGATTACTCGCTTTGTTCTCACCCTGTATCGCAGCCAACAACTGTTTAGCCTCAACTACCAGATCCCGGCATTGATTGGTTTGTTGTTACTGACCGTCACCTTCATCGTTACCAGTCGTTACCATCAACACCTTGAAGTCTCAATGCTGATGCTGGTTCTACAACCTCTGGCGCTACTGGCTTTTGCCATTCGCTGCCGATTAATCAGCCTTGATTCGATTAAGGGACTGTTTTCAGCCATGCAAACCTATTTAGGTAGAACTCAATGAGTCACTCGCAGCGTACCAAAGTCATCATGCTCATGTCCCTGCTGTGCTTTACTCTGGCCGCAGTATGGACCTTAGTCCCTCACCCGGCACTTGTTGTCGTGTTGTGCTTTGTACCGCTTGGAGCCTTGTTTGTTCTCAATCAGACGTTTTGGCTGGTCAGCCTGTTTGTACTGTTCTCATTCTTTCGTATTCACGAAGCCATTCCTGCACTCTATTCATTAAAGATTCCATTATTACTCTCGCTTGGCGCGCTATCTGCCTTAATGTGGCACAGTTTGATCAGTCGCCAACTGACCACCTTCTGGCACCCTAGTTTTACCTGGCTAGCAATTTTCTGGCTGCTCGTGATGGTGGGGGCGGTTTTATCATCAAACCCCGGCCTTGCTATCACATACTTTAAGAATATTTATTGGAAGATCATTATCATGACTCTGGCTATTGCCTGGCTGGTAAATAGCGAGGATGCGGTAAGGAAAATCGCGACACTGATCATATTAGCAGGTGGTTTGATCGCCGTCGTGGCACTGTCTAACTCAATTAATGGTATCGGTCTGGTTGAAGGCACTCGGGTAACGATTGGACGCCAGCTGGGTTCAATGTTGGGCGATCCAAATGACTTATCGTTAGTTCTGATGTTCCCACTCGCTTTTGCGATCAGTTTTGCAACAACCAAAAACATCGGCTTTTCTCGTATCCTTGGTCTAGCTTGTCTCGTTCTAGCATTGTCCGCAGTTATCGCTACTCAGAGTCGTGGCGGTTTACTTGGCTCTATCGCAGTATTTGGTATCTTCGGCTTGCGTTTAATTCGTTCTAAAGCCTTGCTATTGGTGATAGGTATTGTCGCTATGGCGGTACTGTTTGCTGCTGCTGGCATATCAGATCGTCAGTCCGGAGGGGCTGCTGAGGAAGGAATTGATGCTTCAGCTATGGGCCGCTTATACGCTTGGGAGGCCGCGTTTAAAATGGCATTAGATAACCCGCTTACCGGGGTTGGGCTCAACAACTTCTACGCTAACTACTTCTTCTACAGCTCTCATTGGGACGGATTAAACCACGCCGTGCACAGTACATGGTTTGGCGTATTAGCGGAAACTGGCTTCCTCGGTTTAGCGGTATTCATAGGTATCATTGTCTCGCTGATAAAAACCAGTCGTAAAACCTTATCGATTCTTGATTCGAATCCGGATTCTGTATCCCCCTATTTGACCGCCACCGCATTGGCCGTTTATGCCGGAATTATCGGCACCATAGTGTCAGGAACCTTTCTAACTCAAGGTTTTACCTGGCCAATTTATATCCTAGCCGCCCTATGTATCGCGATATCTCGTATCACGCAAAAACGTTCTCAGATTGAGAACACCCATTCCCAAAGCGAGAAATTAAATATAACCAACTGATTTTATTGGTTAATAAATGTGGCACGTAACATGTAATGGTCTCTACATAATGTATAAATGCAGGGATCGACTATGTTGGCACAACAAATTAATCACCTCAAAGTCTGGCTACAGCACCATGACAATCCATCTTATCGCAAGCTGTTTCTCATTTTGAAAGCCCTCAGAGCGTTTGATATTCCGACGCCTCATTGGTGGAACAAAAGCTGCTACTTCCTTTATCACAGTGTGACAAGCTGCTACAACAGCGTGTTACGGGTATTGATACACACCCCTGCGTTCAAAGGTCGCCTGAAAGATTATGGCAAGAGGCTCTACCTATTCGGCGGCGTACCTTTTGTTTCAGGCCCATTGTCTATTTCTCTTGGCGATGATTGCCGAGTCTCAGGTCAAACGACCTTCAGTGCCCGACCTCAATCGGATAATCCACAACTGATTGTCGGTAACAACGTCGACATTGGTTGGCAAAGCACTATCGCAGTTGGTCAACGAGTCATTATTGAAGATAATGTTCGCCTTGCAGGTAAAGCATTCTTGTTCGGCTATTCTGGCCACTCTCTTGATCCCCAATTGCGTGCTCAGGGCTATGGCGATCTTGATAACGATGTTGGCGATATCATTCTTGAACAAGATGTCTGGCTCGGAACCAATGTGACGGTGTGCCCTAACGTTACCATTGGTCGTGGCACCATAGTTGGTACAGGTAGTGTGGTGACTAAAAGTCTGCCACCTATGGTCGTTGCCGCTGGTAATCCAGCGAAAATAATTCGTTCGTTGAGCGAGTAAGGAGTCGACCATGCATGATCTTATCGTCTTTGGAGAGGACTTTGGTGGTCTCCCTTCCAGTACTCAGCATCTGGTAATGCGATTAGCTAAACAACGTAAAGTGTTGTGGGTCAATTCAATTGGTTTACGTCAGCCTAAACTGACTCGCCATGACTTAAAACGAGCTATCGGCAAACTGTTTGGTAAGAGTAAAGGTGGCTTCGACCGCAAGGAAGCGATGCCGGACAATATTACCGTGATTAATCTGCGCACTATTCCCGCTCCGGGTTCGACTCTCGCTCGTCGTTTAGCGAAGATGATGATCTGCTCACAATTACGTCCAGTTATAAATAAACTAAAGCTTAATGATCCTATCCTGTGGAGTTCATTACCTACAACCGCAGACCTGTGCGGTAGTCTTGGGGAGTCTGCAGTCGTCTATTACTGTGGTGACGACTTCTCGTCACTCGCCGGGGTTGATCATGACGTTGTCGCTCAGCATGAGAATAAACTGGTCGAGCACGCTGACCTTATACTGGCAGCCAGCGCTAAGTTACTCGCCAAATTTCCTCAAACGAAGACTCATTACCTCCCTCACGGAGTCGATACCAAACTGTTCAGTACACCAGCACCTCGCGCCAATGACTTACCAGCAAAAACTCAGCCAATTGCCGGGTTTTATGGCAGTTTGTCCGACTGGCTAGACTATCCGCTAATAGAGCAAGTATGCAGAGATAATCCAGACTGGCAGTTTGTCTTTATCGGTCCGATAGAGCTCGCAAGTAACCCGCTACCCCATTTGGATAACGTTCATTACTTAGGACCGCGCGCTCATCACCAATTGCCAGGTTACAGCCAGCATTGGGACGTTAGCCTGTTACCCTTTGTCGCGAATGAACAGATCGCAGCTTGCAGTCCACTTAAGCTGCTAGAGTATCTGGCTGCTGATAGCAGGGTTATCAGCACGCCATTTCCAGCACTGGTGCCATACGAGCCACATGTTGATGTGGTCACCAACGCGGAACAATTCTCTCTAGCCCTAAAACGCGTTTCTCTGCAGCAAGCACGAAGTAAAACAATCAACATTGGTGATCAAAGTTGGGACGCAAGAACGGTCACTCTCAATACTATGCTGGAGTCATTATGAATGAGCTAAAACTGCGCTTGATCGTTATTCTCAATGGTGCCTGGCGACAGAGATACGTTATTTTTGTGCCGATGCTAATTCTGCCTTTTGTTGGCTACTTTGTCGGAAAGATGGCTCCGACCAATTATGTATCTCATACATCAATGCTGATCCAAGAAACCGCTAAGATGAACCCGTTTCTTGAAGATATCGCGGTATCAACCATGCTCAAAGAGAGGCTCAACGCATTAAGTACTTTACTTAAGAGTCGTCATGTTTTGACTGCGGTGGCGAAAGAACACAACCTGATCAATGACTCAATGTCCGCCGGTGAAAAAGACTACGTAATTAACAAATTATCTAGCAGTCTGACGGTTACTCAACCTGGAAAAGACTTCCTCAAGATATCTCTGACCTCGCCTTCACCAACAGGAATGAAAGAGATGTTAGAGTCAATCAGCGAACACTTTATTGAACAGTTGCTTGCGCCAGAACGCTCATCAATTAAGGACTCCTCTGAGTTCCTGGCGATACATATAGAAAAACGTCGTGTTGAACTTGATCAGGCAGAAAACGAGTTAGCTGATTTCAAAAATCGCTTCGCCTCAGTGACACCTGAAATGCAGACCCAGTCGTTAGCTCGCTTAGCATCTTTAAAGCAGAGTTACGCAGAAAAAAGCGCCGAACTTGCAGGGGTTGAACGCAGTTTAGGCTCTCTCGATCAGCAGTTATCAAAAACCAATCCAGTTGTCGGTAAAATAGAAGATCAAATTATTGAAATTCGTAGTGAACTGACTTTACTCAAAGCTAAGTACACTGAAAGCCATAGTGCAGTTCAGGGCAAAGAGCGTGAACTGCGCAGACTCGAAAACGAGCGTACTTTGCTGCTTCAAATGGAACAGCCGAATATAAGCAGCGACCAGCTTTGGGATATTGCCAGCAGTAATCAACTCCGCGACCTTGGTGAAATCCAGCCATTGCTGGTCACTCAACTACACAGTTTGCAGCTTGTCAGAGGACGTTACGAGTCACTAAAAGAAGAGACCAAAAGTCTGCAAGGCATGATCGAAGCATTGGAGCTCGAAGCCAATAGGTTTGGTGACAACGCCAAAACTATGCACCGTTTAGTACGAAATGCAGAGATAAAACGCCAGCTTTACGATGAATTGATCCAACGTTATGAAATGGCTCAGCTCACTGGTTCACTGGGAGTATTTGAGCAGAACAAACGGGTAAAAATCATCGACCTTCCCTACACGCCCAGTCGTCCAGCCAATTTGCCAATCGTGATTTTTATCATTGCTGGTTTGGTATCCGGTATCGGCCTCGGTGCTGGTGTTGCGACCTTAATAGAACTATTTGACTCTTCTGTACGCCGTAAAGAAGAAATTGAGGCCATCACTAAGGCGCCTCTGTTGACGAATATTCCTAACATCAAACCTTATCATTCATAGTGAATCGTAATTTGACTATCACAATGAGATTCTTATTTTAAACAACACTAAGTCATTAATAAATAACAACAAAACCTTTGGCACACTCTATGCTATCTCTTACTAAAGTTTTAATAAAAACAATGTCAGGAGAAAGCATGAACAAAAAGAGTAACATCGTCATTCATGTGGTTCAGCACCTAGCCCCTGGTGGATTAGAAGCGCTGGCACTTAATATGTTGGCTTTTTCAAACCCGGCACGTCGAGTGTTGATCGTCAGCCTTGAAGGTACCAGAGAAGAGGCTCTCGCCAACTGGCCTAGATTACGCAACGTTGAACACCAACTGGTATTTCTCAACAAACCTGCTGGTTACAGTCTTGCTACCCTGCGCCAGCTATATAAATTGTTCCGTACACTTAAACCAAACACCGTACATACCCATCATATTGGCCCCATTCTCTACGGCTCGGTTGCAGCTCGCCTCGCTGGCGTCAAAGCCAGATTACACACTGAGCATGACGCCTGGCACTTATCTAATCACAAGCATCGTTCTCTACAGAGAATGGCACTAAAGATTGCTAAGCCATGTCTTGTTGCTGATGCCAAGCTGGTTCGCGATCAGATCGAGCAACACCTGAGCTACGACGATATCACAGTGATTAAAAACGGAATTGATTGTCAGCTATTCAAACCTGGCTCAAAACATCTTGCGCGTCAGGCGTTAGGTTTGCCTCTCAACACTAAGATCATTGGTAGCGCCGGGCGACTAGAATGGGTCAAAGGTCATGACATTCTGCTCAATGCCTTAGTCGCATTACCAAACGATGTTCAACTCGTGATCGCTGGTGCAGGTTCACAACGGGAAGTATTAGAGCAGCAAGCACAAGCACTTGGCGTTCACCAACGCGTGACCTTTTTAGGCTTAGTCGATGATATGTGTCGCTTTTATCAATCGCTAGACCTGTTTTGCCTGCCATCGCGTAGTGAAGGCTTCCCACTTTCGACTCTGGAAGCGCAGGCATGTGACATTGTCACGCTTACTACCGACGTAGGTGCGTGTAACGAAACCTTATGTCCAAACAGTGGATGCGTAGTGGAAAGCGAAAACCCTGACGCCATGGCGCAAGCGCTATTTAACGCACTCAGCAATCGCGACCAACAAGTTTCACCGCGAGAGTTTGTCCTGCAACACAACGATATTCGTCAAATGGTTAAAGCGTACGATCTTCTGGCAGAGGAGAAAAGCGCATGATTGAACTTCTACTAGCAGCACTGTTTGTTGTTTCGAGTATGCTGATTATTTATCACCACGTCGGCTATCCTGTTTTGCTTTCATGGTACTCAAAACACCACCCACTCAAGACGGTAAAACACCGTGTCAGGGGCTATAAAAAGGTCAAGAACGACCGTAACTGCGCTTCGATTACTATCTTAGTCCCGGCTTATAATGAAGAGCAGTGGATCGCTGACAAGATTCGTAATTTATCATCTCTCGATTACCCGAAAAATCGCTACAAAGTCATCATTGCCTGTGACGGCTGCAGCGACAATACCGCGCTCATTGCCGAACAAACCATTCAAGAGGCGATTTGCTGCGACACCCATTTTGAAATCAGGGTATTTGATAATAATCGTGGCAAGGTGGCCGTCGTCAACGAGCAGATGAAAACCATCTCAAGTGATATCACCGCGCTAAGCGATGTGTCGGCGTTGATTTCGATAGACGCGTTATGGATTGCCAATCGCCACTTCCAAGACCGCCACGTAGGGGTGGTTAACGGTCACTACCAGTTATTCAGTAGTGAAAATGAAGGTGAAAACCGATACTGGCAATACCAGAGCAGGGTCAAAATGCATGAAGCGGCCTTAGGTTCCACGCTCGGCGCACACGGCGCGTTTTACCTGTTCCGTACTCATCTGTTCAGAACCATGGACGACAACACCATCAATGATGACTTTGTTATTCCTATGGAGATCGTCCGTCAGGGTTATTTAGCTGAGTATGAGCCCAAAATGGTTGCACTAGAGATGGAGGCGACCAATCAAGATAATGACTATCGCCGCCGCTTACGTATCTCAGCAGGCAACATGCAGCAAGCCATCATGCTCGCTGAAATGTTCCTGCCCCGCTATCGCGGAGTTGCTTTCGCTTTCTTCTCGGGTAAAGGGTTAAGACTGTTGACTCCTTACCTACTGATCCTCTGTTTCGTCTCATCGATACTTTTGATGGACAACCCGGTATTTATGGTTGCATTGACTGCCCAGATTGCTCTCTATTCATTAGCAATTCTCAGTTATCTGATGCCATACATTTTTAGCCACAGAATCTGCAAGCTTGTGCTGTATATCGTCGCAGGACACTGTGCAAACTTCATTGGTGGCTTACGTTACCTATTCGGTCTTGAATCTGGAAAATGGTCTCGTGTAGACCAATAAGGATAAATTATGAGCAACGTATCAACACATATGTCTATCTGGTTAGCAAAACGTCTTTTTGACCTGTTCGGCGCTATTTTCGGCTTACTGCTGCTGTCGCCATTCATCCCCGCTATTGCGTTGGCGATTAAAATCAGCTCTCCGGGACCGGTATTTTACAAGCAGCTCAGAGTTGGTAAATCGACACCAGAAAAAATGGTCTTCTTCGAAATCATTAAATTCCGCACCATGTATCAAGACGCTGAGCAACGTACCGGGGCAGTATGGGCTACCGAGAATGATCCTCGCATCACTCCAGTAGGTCGCTTTCTGCGTAAAACCCGCCTTGATGAAATCCCTCAACTGTTCAACGTAGTGATGGGAGATATGTCGTTGATTGGCCCACGCCCGGAACGTCCAAGCTTCTACAACAAGTTAGAGACTGCCATTCCCTACTTCGCTGACCGTACCTATGGTGTAATGCCAGGTATTACCGGACTGGCCCAGGTCAACCAAGGCTACGACACATGTATTGACGACGTGCGTCGTAAAGTGGGTTATGACCATAGTTACGCACTTTCGCTATGTTCGATGAAGTCATGGTTGACAATGGACATGAGTATCATCACAAAAACCATCATTGTGATGTTTGATGGTCGAGGTCGATAGGCACTGCATGTGTGTGATTTAATGCACATTTTGCTATCTAGCGTGAATAAAACAGCAACAATTCGCTTAGATATAAAGCAAACGGACTAAAATCGATAAAAATGCTCTTGCACGATTGAATAACTCTCGGTAACATCCGTTTCGTTCTTAAGGAATGGGTCCGTAGCTCAGTTGGTTAGAGTACTACCTTGACATGGTAGGGGTCGGCGATTCGAGTTCGCCCGGACCCACCACTCCTTAAAGCCATACTAAAACCAAAGTATGCCGAACATTAAATTTGGGTCCGTAGCTCAGTTGGTTAGAGTACTACCTTGACATGGTAGGGGTCGGCGATTCGAGTTCGCCCGGACCCACCAAATTTAGTTCTCAGGAACGAAACGCAAAGCCCGCTTAATAGCGGGCTTTGTTGTTTTTTCTTTGCGCCAGCGACAAACTCTCTTCCCTATCTATTGCCAATATGCATCACATTGTCGAGCATTCTCGATGCCCCGCCTCAGTAAAGTAGTCTAATATCGATACTAAATGTATCATTATGGATGATGTTTATGTTAAACCAGATAAAAACCGTTATTGGTGAATCCCCTGTCTGGAATGCGAAATCGAATAGTATTCTTTGGGTTGAAGCCGCAGGTAAAAGTGCATTTCAGTACGATTTGACAAACAGGGTAGTCGAAGAGTTTTACCTGCCTTTTGAAGTGACCGCAGTCGTACCATGCGATAACAGCGACTGGATTTTCGCTAGCAAACAAGGATTGTTTTATAGCAACGCTGAGTTTGATCATTTTACTCCTCTTGGTGACCCCTGCTCCAACGAATCCGCACTACACCTCAACGATGCGGTTGCTAACCCTAATGGAGAGCTATGGTTTGGTTCGTTAAATTGTGATGATTTAAATGCACCCGATGGCAAGCTGTACAAACTGACTAAGCAAACCATCAGCGAACTGGATGGTGGTTTTAGCGTGGCTAATGGTATTGCCTTCAACTTCGAACTAAAGCGCGCATACTGTTCCAACATGTTCCAGCGAAAAGTTTATGAGTACCAGCTTGATGAGAGCATGACCAGAATCATAGCTAAACAAGTGTTTATCGAATTTAATCAAGAAGAGGGCTTTCCCGACGGGCTATGTGTCGATAAAGCTGGCAACTTATATGTTTGTCACTGGGACAGTGGAATTGTCTCCTACTACCAGCCCTCACCAACACAAGTTGGACAGGCCCATAAACTCGGTCAGCTCGTCCTGCCAGTCAAGCATGCCACCCGTTGCACTTTTGGTGGCCCCGATTATGAGACACTGTTTGTCACTACCGCACACTATCAGCTTTCGGACCATGAGGCGCAGTGCTACCCGCGCTCTGGAGAACTATTTATTCTCGACGCTCCTACTTCTGGTAAACCAGAGGCTCAAGTCGATGCGCGGTTACTGGGTCTATCCGACTAATTGACTAAACTAATCAAGTTGCGATAACGAACAGATTTTGGGACTATAACGTCAAATTGTCCGCCATATCAGTCGATTGCGCGCGACTAGAGTTTAAAAGGAATTGAAGCTGTTGGATAAAACGAATTCCGTTGATCGGCTGATCAGCATAATTGACATAATCGGTGAAGCCCAAAGTCCTATTGCGGCAGCAGATATCATCTTTAATACCGGAATTGCAAAACCGACCTGTCATCGTCTGTTGCAACAATTAGAGGAAGCCCATTATGTTCAGACTGATGAGCGTGGCCACTTCTACCCCGGCTCGCAAATGCTCTCTATTGCTTTGGATGTGAAATGGACAAATCAGCATAAGCTGCAACGACAGGCTATTCTTCATGGTTTGGCCAACAAACTTGAAGAGACCTGTGGTCTTGCTCTGGCGAATGAAGATCCAACACCACATATGGTTTATTACGACCGTATTCAAACCAACTGGCCATTACAAATTGTTATTCCGGTCGGCTTTCCAACACCTTTATGGGCATCGGCCAGCGGAAAACTCTACTTGAGTACCCTGTCATCAGCCCAGCTACGCCGAGTGCTGAGTAAGATTGAGTTAACTCAATGCGCTAAAAACACCATCACAGATAAACAGACACTGAAAAAAGAATTGACACAGATTCAACGCCGGGGCTACAGCCTTGATAACGAAGAGTTTATCGATGGTATGGTTGCAATCTCACTGCCCTTGTTCGATCTGCAGGGTAACTTTATGGCTGCGCTATTTTGCCACTGCCCTAAAAGCCGAAAAGATGTCGCAGATCTGGAAAGCTACCTGCCAATTCTCCGCGCAGCACAACGCAATTTAGAAACTGTTTACCAAGACATGAAACAGCAGTTTGGTTAAACAGAAATGCCAGTAATCGAGCGATTACTGGCTATCATTCGATAATAATTGGTTAGTTGGCGAGCGCACCCATTTCTGACACGGTAAAGTCATATATCTCTTTGGCTGCCGACTGCATCTCTGGCAGATAGGTTTTAAGTGACTCTAACGGTGTGCGAAAGCTTGGCGCGTGGCAGAACAGGTAGCCAAAAATAAAGTCGTTGCTACCAATGGGAACAGAAATCGCCACCATACCGTCAACGAATTCTTCGTTATCTTCACCAAAGCCCTGTTGACGAATGCGAGCTAACTCTTCAAGGAAGTGGCTTTCATGAGTAATGGTTTTTGGTGTGTGTTCTTCAAGTCCCATGTGCTGAACTACATTTTCCAGAATCGACTGTTCTAAGCTGGATAGATAAAGCTTGCCTGACGCAGAAGCAGCAATAGGAACCGGACTCCCTTCAGCAAGGTTAATCTGTAAAGGCCAGTTGCAATTCACCCGCTCAAAATAGGTCATCTCAATACCGTTAGGTACCGAAATCCCGCAAGTTTCGCCTATTTTATCTGACAGACGCTGCAACACCTCTACCCTGTGCTCAGAAAAGCGTTTGTTCTTGAGAATATCCTGTGACAACGACTGTAGTGCGGGACCTGCAATCAGCCTGCCGATGATGTTCTCTTGTAAGTGGCCAAGAGCGACCAATTGGTTGATGAGTTTATTGGCAGATGCGATGGGCATAGAGAGCTGTTTTGCTACTGCCTCTCTATCTAACTGACCGCGACTACGGGCAACAATAGCAATAACCTGCAACACTCGGTCAAGTGTTGAGCCTTTGGTTGAACTAGCTGAACTAGACGCTGACATAGTGTAGTGTTCTTCCCTGTAACATTAAGCAGTAAACGACTGATAGCGTATTGTTTTTACCGCACAAGCGCAACTCCAGACACTTGCAGGACATCAAAAAACAGGGGCTTACCTGTGTAAACCCCTGATTGCTAGTATTGACTCTGGCTAGTTTTGAAGCTGAGCGCTTCCCCAACTTGCATGGTCATAACCATTACCATCTCCACCGTCATTCACCTTAAGTGTGATTGAAGTAATATCGTTCGGAATATCGATAGACACCACCTCAGCAACATCAGCCCCAGTGAGGGTTGCACTCTGGAAGTAAAGGACACCATCAAGTTCGACCTGAAACACCACTGAACCTGAGTTTCCAACTTCATCATCAATACCAATACTGGCTGTAAAGCGTTGATACTGTCCGGCGCTAAGTGAATAAGTTATGGTTGAATTAGCATGAACACCAAGTCCCTTTGAGAAGCTCTGCCCACCAATAGAAATCACCGTACCGTCCTGAGCATCACGCTCACCATTACTCATGTCTTTCTCAATCGGCCCCCAACCATTGGTTGAAGAGTTTTCCTCAATATCACTGAGATAAACGGTCACTGGATTATCAGGCTCTGTTCCCGGATCAGCGGTCATAAACAGATTGCCCGTGCCGTTGTCTGACGGGTGAACCCAGTTAGTACCGCCGTCAGGATCATAGGCAAAGGCAAATCCGTTATGTGGTCCACTTCCACCACTGCCATTACTTAGTCTTAGTTCAAACTGGTGCCAACCCGGAGCGAGATTTAGATTAGCTGTAGAGACGCGGTCACTCCACTCATCACTGCTTAACACCAGCTGGCCATCTATCCACAGGCGAGTTTTATCATCGTTGTTTTCACTAAACGATATCTGTCCATCCGCATCATAGATGTAACCGGTGTAGACCTCTGTGGTATTACCGGCAATGGCATCTTCTGTTTCGCTCAGGCTGGTAGTAATAGCCGTTTTCGGATTGTCATCACTCTCATTGATATTACCGGAGAGTGTGCCATAGAAAAGGCCCGCTACCGCACCGCTGCCCCCTTCACCTGGAATACGCAGCTTAGCATCACCCCATGAACCATGGTCATTGCCAACTCCGTCACCAGCGTCGGTCACTACCAGCTTAAGCTCCTGAGCGCCGCTACCGATACTCACGACTACGTACTCAGCAACATCACTGCCGCGAAGAATACTGCTTTGATAAGCCATTACACCATCAAGCCAGACTTCAAATACCACAGAGCCGTCGTTTCCAGTTTCATCATCGACACCAACAAAGGCAGTAAACTGGTCATAATTAGCATCGGTAAGGTTATAGGTCACCTCTGAATAAGCATGAACCCCTAAGCCTTTAGCAAACTCACTACCTCCAATAGAGATGGTTTGCCCATCTCCAGCAGAGTTTTCACCGACACTGGTATCTTTTTCAATCGGTCCCCAACCATTGGTAGAGCCAGTTTCCGTCAGGTCACTGAGATAGGCATACATGGTAGCCTGCGGTGGTTCTGGCACCTCAATTGGTGGCCCCTGATACTCTATTTGCTGTAGATAAGCGACAAGAGCCGCGCGTTCACTAGAGTCTGAGATGGAATGTTGTGAGCCAATCTGCAACACATCGTCCAATGTTGCAGCCTGACCGTTGTGGAAATATGGCGCACTATTCCATACACCGATCAGGCTTGGCGTATCAAACCCCACTCCCGCCAAAGGCGCTCCAATTCCCTGTCCAGATGACGATTCAATCGTGCCGACGTCATGTTTCTGCATGTCGGTAAAATAGACACCTGCGTGACAACTATTACACCCTTTGGAAACAAACATTGCTTCACCGGTCTGCGCTTCACTTGTCAATGATCCAGCTGAATTCCGGTAGGGACTTTGAGGAAATTGGTTCAGACTACTGACATAAAACGCCAGATTATCCAAGTCTTCACTTTTGCCCGATTTTGACTCCCCAAGCGGGTTCTCTGATAGAGAAAACAGTGCATCGATCATAAAGCCACGACCACCAAAGGCGTAGCGAATGTCGTTCTCGAAATCCTGAATTTCATCAAAATTTGCCGTCCAGTGAACACGACCATTACCCGTGCCTGTTTTACCCAATAGCGATATGGTGTTTCGCAACCCTTCACCCCGGTCGCTAAAGTCCCATACCCTATGGTCACTGTCTCCATCAGCATGACAGCTGGCACAAGAGATATACCCATCCTGGGTCATTCGAGCGTCCGCAGCGTTATAGAAAATCTGCTTACCTTTCAATACCCTTGGATGAAGCGATTCATTAGCCACAAGAGATATCTGAGCCAGATCGGTAATCGCATCACGGCTAGCAAGGAATTCAGTCACATCATGGACTGAGATTGTTCGTGACATGAAATTGTGCACAAACAAGTTATTGCCGGATAGAACCAGTCCTCTTGGAGCCAGACCCGTGTCGAATATTTCCCCGGCACGGTTAAGATTGTACGCGCTACGTATCTCGATACTGTTTTGCCCTTCGACAGCGATAAACACCAAGTCACCTATATCACTGAATACAGCAGATTTAGGTTGTGCACGGTCATCAATATCCAGCGTCTGTGGGGCAACCGTTCCGGCATTAAGATCAAGTCGATTGACCACAGCACGCACCGTCGTTTCAAATGTCAGCTTTTTCGCCTCATCCCCTTCCAGATAAGCACCGCGATCCACATTCGCTTTGTTCGATGGTATCCAGGCTGTATACCCGTCAGGTGATATTGCTACTGATGCCAGATAGTTTGCGACGCCTCGGCTGCGGTCTGGGCCGTCAATAGTTACCGTGTCTTTGGCAATCTGGTATTTCTGGTCAACCGTCATGCTCCCTACATCAACCGCAACAACTTCAGCATAAGCCTGAGGAGAGATAAATCGTGTGACTAACACCTGCGACGAGCTGCTATCAATAGCCAGACCTCTGGCACTGTGCCCAACATCGACACTAGCAACAATCGCTTTGCTGGTCGCATCTATTTTGAGCAACTTTCCCGTAGCCTGCAGTGAGACAAAGGCGCTGCTACCATCCGGAGTAAAGGCTATTCCGTAAGGCGCACTCGCTCTTGGCAGGGCAATCACCTGTTGCACTTGCCCGCTAGCGCTGAGAATCGACACTGTTGCGTCCGCCTGATTAGTAACCCAGATATGACCATCTGGTGCCTTAGCCAAGGTACGGGGTTGGTCGCCAACGGCTACTTCCCATAACTTAGTGAAAGGTGCTGTATTGCTGATGGCAGTCACGGTGTCATTATCTTCATTGACCGCTATGATTTGGCCATTGTTTTCAATAATGGTCGAAGAGGCAGTTGGAGCAATAGCAGTTGGCTGTCGGTAAACAGTCACGGGCACAGATTTACTACTTTCAAACACGCCTTCAGCAGTGGTTTCACGTACAGTTACCACCGCAGACCAATGGTTGGGATCGCCGTAGACATAACCAGCATTGCCACTTGGTGAAAACGGTGTGGAATTGCTACCATCGCCAAAGTTCCACGAATACTCTATATCACCACCAAGCAAAGGCATAGCCGACGCGCTAACACTGACACTGGTCCCCAACGTTACCTTGTCACTGGAAGAAACACTAACCTCGTGACCAACCTGCGAACCCGTTGCAAATCGGTATTCAGTTCTTGCCATACTGTTACCGGCAAAGTCACTAATCCCTTCCAGGGTTACCTGATAGATACTATCCGCATCAAGTGGCTGTGCAGGAGTAAAGTGAATAAAGCCTAAATTGGTACTGTACTCACCGTCTAGTGGTACGGATTCTCCGAGTTTGGTAACGCTGAAAGTGTTGCTATTTACTGACTCCATCAACACGCTATCTGATAGTGCAATACCAACTCGGGTAGTCAGGGGTTGAAGTGTAGAGTCGATGGCTGGATTAGCCGCTGAAATATAAGGTGGAACCATGTCAGGTGAACTTTGGTGAGCAATCAACCCACTACCTGAACCATGGTCGTTTCCGACCCACACAAGATTGCCAAATGGAAAAACTTGTCCGTGGTCGGTATTACTGCTGGTTGCATTCAAAGAGCTACGACCCAGCTCCCGGATATTATTGATATCACTGACATCGAGGATCGCAATGTCATCCTGATTACCCAGTAACAGCTTGTTGTCCTGAACATTACAGTAGAGGTTTTCGAACCCGGTCATGGTTTCATTGACCAGTTGCATCGGGTTAGTCGAAGTGTCATAAACCCGCAGGCTATCTGTAGTACTGCGCGCGCCAAAGTATGCATAATTGCCATCCCAACAAGAGGCATAATATTTCTCTGGCAGGCGATTGACCGTTTTGACTAAGGTTGGATTAATCGGGTCATCAATATTGAGGATCGAGAAACCGGCCGTCCCTTCCATACTCGATATAAACATTCGATTACCCAGAGCGAATATTGGTCCAACATTAAAACCACCTAATTGTGTGTTGGGCACAGTTTTAACCAGCGTAGGATTACCCATATCGCTAGTGTCGACAATAGTAATGCCGGCATTGCCCCGGGCTACATACAGATATGGAGCCTGCCAGAACAGTTGCCAGGAAACGTTGTTATAGTCACCATAGTCAACGCCATCAATCGCCAGTTTGGATAATCGAATCGGGTTGTTTACATCACTCCAATCCCAAATTTCGATCCCTTTACCTGTCTGGATCGCAATCGTGTTATTTTCTCCTAAGCCGAACGAGTGTGGCTCTCTGAATTCAGCAGTCCGGAGCCCGTCACCGGTTCTATGTAAGTTGGCGAGGTCTGGTTCGTAGACGGTTTTGACCAGCTGCATCGCCTTTGGATTTGAGACGTCCAGAGCGATCCACCCCCCAGGTCCACCACCACTATCAGGTGCAAAAACACCGACCATATAGCCGTTAAGCATAGTCATAACATTTACGCCATAGTGCTTTCTGAATGGATAGTCGGGAGGCAGAAAGTTAGTCGAGTCGTCGACTAGCGGACTTGATACATGAGTAAACGCTTCTGCTGAGCTATAGGTCAGGTTGCCCAGGCCGGGCCCTTGCGCTGCATTTACTGAATTGGCTAGCGAAGTAGCAAACAACCCCGCTATCACACTGCTTACAACTGGGCGACGCCAGGTCTCGAAAGAGTTCATTAACCTTGTGGCATTCATCGCCTTCTCCTTGTTTTTATGGTGATTAAACAACGCTCACTCTCAGATAAAAGTGAGCACCTAAAAACCATGAAGAGGACAGATTGACTTAACCAACAACATCAACTTGAAGTGAACCTACTACTCACCTCCTCAGGTCAATAGTTCATTTCATTGTTGGCATAACAAACTCAGCCTGAGCCTGGTTCGATGAAGTCGTCGTCGACTTAACATTCGAAGTAGGCCAGCGTGTAGTGATCGCTTTCATTCGAGTGAAGAAACGTACCCCATCAGGGCCATGCATGTGCAATGGACCAAACAGAGATCGTTTCCATCCGCCAAAACTGTGGAATGCCATCGGTACAGGAATTGGAACATTAACGCCAACCATGCCTACCTGAACATTGGCGGCGAAATCCCGCGCCGTGTCACCATCTGCGGTAAATATCGCCGTGCCATTGCCATATTCATGTTCATTGATGAGTGAAATAGCCTGCTCATAGCTATCGACTCGCAAGACACACAGAACCGGACCGAATATCTCTTCCTGATAAATCGACATCTGAGATGTTACGTGGTCGAACAGAGAGCCCCCAACGAAGAAGCCATCACTTGATTTAGCAAGCGGGTGTTCACGGCCATCGACCACCAGTGTGGCTCCTTCATTTACGCCCTCTTGAATGTAACCGCACACCTTCTGCTTGTGTTCAACAGTAATCAGGGGCCCCATGTCATTTTCAATCGACTGACCATAACCTGCGCCAACTTTTAAGGTGGCCAGTTTGTCCTGTAGACGTGCAACCAAAGCGTCAGCGACCTCATCGCCCACTGCGACGGCTACCGAAATTGCCATACATCGTTCACCAGCAGCCCCATAAGCTGCACCCATGAGGGCATTAACAGCACCATCGATTTCAGCGTCAGGCATCACAACCATATGGTTTTTGGCTCCACCTAACGCCTGAACGCGCTTTCCGTACTTCGCCCCTTCTGAGTAGATGTATTCCGCAATCGGAGTCGAACCGACAAAGCTCACCGCCTGAATTCGCTCGTCTTGTAGAAGAGTATCAACGGCTTCTTTATCACCTTGCACTACGTTGAACACCCCATCAGGCAGACCAGCCTGCTTGAGTAACTCTGCCAGATACAATGGAGCTGATGGGTTTTTCTCCGACGGTTTAAGAATAAAAGTATTACCTGCAGCCAAAGCAATCGGGAACATCCACATTGGCACCATGACCGGGAAGTTAAACGGTGAGATCCCGGCCACGACTCCTAGCGGCATCATTTGCGAGTGTGCATCAACACCAGTACCAACATTCAGACTGTGCTCCCCCTTGAGTAAATGGGGAATACCACAGGCGAATTCGACAACTTCAAGACCACGAGTTATCTCTCCAAGAGCATCACTAAATACCTTGCCGTGTTCACGGCTTATGATTTCTGCCAGTTCATCGCGGTTTTCTTCGAGTAGCGTTTTAAATTTAAACATGACTCTAGAACGGTTTAGTGGCGTTGTTGTCGCCCAACCAGAAAAAGCCTGTTGTGCCTGTTCAATCGCCATCTCCACTTCGTTTCGAGTCGACAACAAAACCTGATTCTGAACCTGACCGGTAGCTGGATCAAATACTGGCTGAACTCTTTCCGACTGGCTTGTAGCATGCTGATTATTGATAAAATTACTGATCATTACTTGTTCCTTGTCCTATCTAGTGGGCTAAAATCCTTGCTATGAAAATGTCCTCGGTGACGTGAGCACGTCTGACTACCAGGCGGCTTTATATAGCGCAATGACCTGGTTTTTATCCGGTACTCTAGGGTTATTACCGGGAGAGCCTGACGCCAGCGCCTGTTCGGCCATCACCTCTAAACAATCGAAATAAGCTTGTTGGTCGATTCCAAATTGAGCCATGGTCGGAACTTCAAGATCACGGTTGATCTGCTTGAGCTCGTTGAGCAGCAATTCCACTGCCTGTTCGTCGCTTGTGGAAGCATCAGCCACTCCCATCGCACGCGCACACTCGGCATAGCGTGGTTTCGCTGCGGGAATCGAATATTCGGTTACAGTGGGTAACAGCATTGCGTTGCTCATCCCGTGAGGGACATGAAAATGTGCGCCAATTGGTCGACTCATGCCGTGCACCAGTGCTACAGACGCATTGGAAAACGCCACTCCTGCAAGGGTCGCCCCCAACATCATCTGCTCTTTAGCCTTGGTATTGTTTGGGTTGCTGACTGCCTGACGCAGGTTAGGCGCAATCAACTTCATTGCCATTAACGCCTGTTGGTCGGTGAATAGCCCTGCTTTGCCACTGACATAAGCTTCTATTGCGTGAGTCAGTGCATCAATTCCTGTATCAGCGGTAATACGGGTCGGCGCAGTCATCGTTAGTTCGAAGTCGATCACCGCTGCTGATGGGATTAAACCAGGCCCCATGCAGAGCAGTTTTTCGTCATTGGCTTGATCGGTAATGATGGTTACCTTGGTCACTTCAGAGCCAGTGCCAGCAGTGGTAGGTATCGCAATCAGCGGCATGATTGGCATCTTGACTATATTTGGCACACTGTGGTCACGGATCCGTCCGCGCGTTTTTGCCAGTAGTGCAATGGCCTTTGCGCTATCAATAACACTGCCGCCACCTAAAGCTACAACACCATCATAATGACCATCGATCACTTGAGTAACAGCCGGCAATATCGATGCTTCTGTTGGCTCTGGAATAGTATTGGTAAACGTTTCACTTTCTACTCCTGCGCTATCAATGATTTTTCGCAGGCGTTCTACCTGTCCTAATGACTCCATAACAGGATCTGAAATAATCATCACCCTTCGACAACCAAGCTGAATCGCTATCTCGCCCACTGTATCAAGGGCGCCCTGACCAACCTGCAAAAGCTTCGGTAAAACAATTGCTTGACTCATAATTGACCTCTTTATATATCGATACAATTTGTATCATTATCTGAATTTATTTATTTTGGGCGCATGAAACCCACCACCCGAACTATCAGTGGCTAAACAATTTGTTATTTTTTTGGCTTAACTAGCCATTAAATTTGGCTAGTACTTCACGTAATTCTGTGTACTTTTGATAACGTTGAGCAAAAAATCGTAATCTCTTCGGCTGTGGCTTAAAGCGGCGCTCATTAACCGTCTCGGCAACCTGTTGTTGTCGATGATCTGATCCACTGACGCTGCTTAATGCCAACATTGCTACGCCTCTGGCACCTACTTCATCACTATGACTCGCGGCAATTTCGACATTGAGAATGTCTGCAAACAACTGACACCAGTAGTCACTTCGAGACGCTCCGCCACTAATTGCAATCGAGTCAACCCGATAGCCTGCCTGACGTAAACGCGTAATATGCTCTAAGTGTGCAAACACTATTCCCTCGTAGAAGGCATAAACAATATCTACATCATGGTGCCAGCCTTTAAGCCCCAACAGGTTGGCCGCTGGAGGCTGCTTGTCTGTCGTACCGTAAAGGTAAGGCATAAACAGTGGCAATCCCTGACTCAGTTCAAGATTGGCGAGCTGATGATTAAAACGCGCGAAGATTGACTCGCCCGCCAGTGCTGCCTGCTCAGATTTCTGAGCAAAAAATCGCTCCACCAGCCACTGTAGGTTTGATGCAGAACACGTGCTGGACTCAATAGCAAGATAGCGTTCATCACCGATCTTGCAGGCCATAAATACTTGCGTGTCTGGTAATGAATCGGTCACAATCTGATTGATATTCCACGTCCCAGCCACAACCGAAGTATCGCCGATATGATGAGCGTCTGAACCATAGGCGCAAGCCACCACATCAAACATGCCAGCGATTACTACCGTGCCTTCAGCCAGACCAGTTTGCTGAGCTGCCTGTGACGTCACGCCACCAACAATATGCTCACTGTTATACACTGGGGGTAACTTAGTGGTGATATCTTCAATATCATATGCCGCTAATAGCTGATCACTAATACTATCGGTTTCGAAGTCAAACAAACCCGATGCGCTCAGGTCGCCCCATTCAGTGGCACATTCACCTGTAAGACGAAAGTTGAGGTAGTCTTTACAAAATAGCACCTGTCCAATGTTCTGATAGGTTTCTGGCTTGTGCTTCTTCAACCAACGTAGCAATACTGCTGTCTGTGATGACCAGACCCCCTGGCGATTTTTCGCAGCCAACACTGGATAATACGGCGATGCCTGCAATTGAGTGACTTCGTCTTCCGCTCGGTTATCCAAAGACTTAATCGCCAACAACGGTTCTCTTTCACTATCAAGCAGATAGAGTCCATTACCGTGACCACTGCACCCTAAGGCGACGATTTGGCTTGGATCGACACCGGTTTCAGTTATTACGCGACGGATCGCATCAATACATAGCTGCCAACACTCTTCCAGATCCGCCTCGGTGCGGTCAGGGCTGGGAGTATGGGTGGGATAGTTGTTCGCGACCGCAGCGATCTCTCGACCATTTGCTTCAAACAGTGCCGCCTTAACGGCTGTGTTACCACAATCAATTCCTAACGCGTATAAACCCATACTCCGTCCTGCCCTTAGTTATTTATCGCCAATATAGATATTCATAGCCTGCTCAGTTGAAGCATCGTTATGGATCATCGCCATAAGTGCATCAACAACTCGACTTGGGTTCGGGTGTTGGTAGATGTTGCGTCCATACACCATGCCCAGTGCGCCTTGATCAAGTAGTGCTCTCGCTTTACTGAATACAGACTCAATGTCTTCCCTGCCACCGCCACGAACCAATACCGGGCAGCGGGCTGCTTCAACAACTTTATGAAAATCTCCCGCCTCTGAAGTCGGGTCGGCTTTGATAATATCTGCGCCTAGTTCACGAGCCATGCGTACCAGCGTGACAATCTTTTCGCAGTCACCGTCAACCATATATGCCTGGCCGTGGCTGTTTGGTTGCATCACTAACGGCTCAATCATTAATGGCATACCGTATTTTTCACACTCCGCTTTGACTTTACTGATGTTAATCACACACTGCTTAAACAACTCAGGTTCATCAGGCAACATGAACAGATTTACCACAACACAGGCGGCATCCATTTGTAGTGCCTGGATCAAGGGTTGTTCAGCGTTTTGTAACAACGCCCACATATGGCGATGACGCTCAGCATTGTATGGATTACCCAAATCGATACGCATAACCAAAGCTGGTTTATCTTTTCCGTCTACATTTTGCAGTAGGTCAGCCTGACCAGCATTCATCTGAATCGCATCAGGCCTAGCCTTAACCAGTTGATTAACCACAGACGACATATCCTCTAAACCATCCAGGAATGAAGGCTCATTACACACTCCATGATCAATGGCAACATCCAGACAGCGGCCATTGCCGAACAGGCGCTTCATCCTGACTTTATTGGTTAAATACATACTCTTCTCCATTTACGAGTTGTTCATTTTCGATAATCTTTGTCGGCGATACGGCAGGTGAATTGGTTGTAACTGAGGTCTGTCCGATAGACACTCCGTGATGGTTAAGCAGAAACTGCTGGGCATACTCTCTATCCGAGTTTTGCTTCGCTTCGCTCCAATCAAAATAGTCGGTTACCAACTGAGAAATCTCGTCAAACACCTTAGTACTCAGCTTGCCCTCAATTGCGATTGAAGTACGTCGCAGCAAAACATCTAACGTCGACGTAACGAATTCATGTTCAAGGATGTAGCTGATTTCACCAACGGTGTAGTTGGCCAGTGTCTGCAGCGGCTTATCTTGTGCCCCCTCTAACCAGCTCAATAAGGCTTCGCATTCGGTCCCGTAGCGTTTAAACCAAACATCAAGCTGAACTGTCGAATAGTGTGGATAGTTTTCAGTTAACTTACTCAGGTACCGCTGCTGTTCGCTTTCGCTGCGTGGATAATGATTTCCACCACCTATAGCCCTCTGGCGAGTCGAAATCTTTCTGCTCTTTTTCAACGAGGCCAGTAACTCATCTGCCACCTCTTCGCCAAATGCCCGGAACGTAGTCCACTTTCCACCGATTAATGAGTAAATCTTGCTGTTGCCATTCTGATCGCACTTGATTGAATGGCTACGCGGAATCTGTCCTGTGGTTGACGTATTCACCGAAGGCAGTGGTCTTACACCGCAGAATTGATAAACGATCTGCTGTCGTGAAACCTCAAGATGTGGCAGTACACCGGATAAAGAAGATAGGATGTAATCTATCTCTTCATCGGTACATCGAACCGCATCCGGGTTACTAACCGGAATGTCGGTAGAACCAATCAGTACCTTGCCAAAATAGGGAAAAAGAATGCACACGCGGCCTTCACTGTTCTCATAAAACAACATGTTGCCATCCAACTCATCGAGTAATTGGGGATTATCGACTATGATGTGCGAACCCTTGGTACCTTGCATATATTGACTTGGAGCCATAAGCGCTCCGTTAGTCACATCAACCCAGGCACCCGTTGCGTTAACAATATGCTGGCTACTGATCTCAATCTCTTGGTCAGAGTTTCGTGGCGAAATCGTTAGCTTTTCACCGTTGAACTTTGTCACTTCCGTATAGTTAACTGCAATACCACCAGCTTCAATTCCTTCGCGAATCAATTCAATGGCCAATCGCTCAGGGGAGCTAATCCAGGCATCAAAATAAGTCGCACTGCTGCGAACTTTGTCACCCATTAACGGCCATCGTCGGTGAGTGGTTGCGGCTCCATGCATTTTGTGCGCTGGCATTAACTGGTCGCGCTTGGTAAACCAGTCATACATGGTTAAACCCAGTTTGATCACGATCGATCCTCGCTGGGATGGACGGTCTTTCAACTTTAGGAACTTAAGTAAACCGTCAAACATACCTGACCAAGTCGAATAAATAGGAATGGTGGTTTGCAGCGGCGCAACCAGATGCGGCGCATTATCTAGTAACCTGTTACGCTCAAACAGCGCCTCCCTGACCAGTGAAAATTCACCGTTTTCCAGATAACGCAACCCTCCATGTATCATCCTGGATGGTGCAGCACTCGCCTTGGAACAAAAGTCGTCTTTCTCTACCAGAACAACTTTCACCCCTTGCAGAGCAAGCTCTCTGAATACACTAATGCCATTTATCCCGCCACCAATCACTACTACATCGAACTGGTCACCATCTGATAAGACGTCAAATCCTGTTGTTTTATTTTTCATTGTGCTTCCTGCCAACTAACATCACTGATGCTATTTCCTTTCCTGTTAGGCCAGCTCAAGTTCACCAAAAAATTCATGCGACTTAGCGGTAATGAAATTAACCTCATCCTGAGTTAACTGCACCTGACCTGCTGCAGCGTTCTCAATAGCCTGCTCTGCATTACGAGCGCCACACAAAGCGTAAGTAATCCCAGGCTGAGCGACAGTCGCAGCAATGACCAGTTGAGCAATGCTAATGTTTTTATCGTGTGCGATTGGTTCGATAGACTGACAGAACTGCTGAACCCAACGACGGTTTTCAACAGTAAACATCGGATCGGTGATACGTTGGTCGTCCCCCGTAAATGTTCTCTGGGGTGCGATTTTCCCACTCAGCAAGCCCATAGCCAGTGATGAATAGCTAAGACAGGCAACATTGCTCTCAATCGTGCGTGGTAAAAGAGTTTCTTCCAATTGACGGTCAATCAGGTTGTACTTTTCCTGCACTGCATCAACCACACCATGCTGTTGATACGCCGCAAGTTCGGTCTTATCGGCATTACTGATACCGATCGCTCGTATTTTTCCCGCCTTTTTTAATTCTAGTAACGCATTCATAGTCTCTTCAATCGGCGTCATAGGGTCTTGCCAGTGGGTGATGTAGAGATCGATATAGTCTGTCTGTAGGCGTTTGAGACTTTGTTCTACTTCATAATTGATAGCATCGGCACCTAAGTAACGATGAACGGGTTTGCCATTTTCATCGAAGAAGTGGTTGCCTTTATCTGTGTGCCAGACCAAACCACATTTGGTAGCCAGCACTACCTGATCGCGCTTACCTTTAATCGCTTTGCCAACCAGTTGCTCTGATACTCCTAAACCGTAAGCTGGCGCTGTATCAATCAGTGACACACCGCAGTCTAAGGAAGCATGAATAGCCTCAATTGCGGCTTTTTCATCAGTACCACCCCACATCCAGCCCCCCATCGCCCATGTGCCTAGTCCAATTACTGAAGTATGAATCCCTGACTGTCCGATCTCTCTTGTTTGCATAATGCTTCCCTATTTTGCCTGTTCTATGACACTGGCTATCGTGTCTTCATCCGAAACTAAGCCGTTGATTAACCCACCTCTCAGGGCAGCCAACATGGCTGCAACCTTCGACTGAGTTGCTGCAATACCAAAGCTATGTTCGATATTGCCAAGTTCTTTGAGGTTAAGACCAATCAGCTTGCTATTGATCTGTTGGGCGCATTCTCGCCCCTGCTCGTCATATAAGTGGGCAAGAACTTCTCCTCGGCATTCAATGCCGATTTGGGTTTCAAACTGCTGGCCACTTAAGGTGCGTAGGTCATAGTAGCTGTCCGTTTCACTTGCCACTGAGCCAATACCGACCAAAGCGATATCTGCGTTACGCGCAATATCCAGTACCTCTTTAACACTGCGCATTTCCATTAACATTTCACGTTGCTGATCCGTATCGACAAACAGTGGCGCGTGCAATTGGGTACTAGTCCCACCTAACTTCTCTGCCAAACGAGAAGCTAAGTAATTGACGTCAGTAAAGTGGTGTCCTTGTACACCACCCGTTGCTGGTACTACGCGAACATTGGGGAAGTTCATCGGCTTAAGTTGCTCGACTATCATCGACATAGTTTTCCCCCCACTAATACAGATAACGCTGTTAGGCTTGATGGTTTCGATCAATAACTCTCCGGCACACTGCGCAACCTGACGAGTCACGATCGTTTCATCCTGACTATGGCTAGGTTGGATGTGGGCTGTTTTAAGGGAGAACATATCGAGCAAACGTTGCTCCAGGCTATAAGTGCGCTCCTGAGGTAAGTTCAGGGTAATTTCTACCAATCCATCATCGTGAGCCTGTTTAATCACCCGGTTTACTTTCGCGCTCGACAGACCTAGCTGCTTTGCTATCTCGGACTGACTGCGATTCTCCATATAACGTAACGTAAGGATTTTTGCCGTCTGCCTTAATATGTCTTCTCGCTCATTGTTCGCCATACCGACTCCCTCTACTTACCGTTCATTTATCGTTACCTGAAGCTTATCTGTCTCAGTTCATACAGCCGAAAAATGTAAATTAGTGGTGAAATTTATTTCACTTGAGTAAAAAGTAATCACAAAAAGACGACCATGCAAGTCAAAATGATACCAAACGTATCACTTTTACTGACAAAGTGCTTTAGATCACAATAACGACCAAAAACGATACGTTTTGTATCGATATACCATTGACCGCTTACTTTTTGTTCACTACCTTTTAACACGTGAAATATATTTCACCTGTCTGAAAGATAATTCACATCAGTTAGAACAACGTGTTGTACTGCTAAGGGCGAGAGTTAGATGGACGTAATTCAAATAGCAGTTGTTGCTCATAGACGAGTGAATACCACATACATATGGAGAAGATTATGAAGTCAGCGACTTTTAATAAGGTGCTTAAGAAAGGACTTATTGCTACGAGTATTCTCGTCGCCTCAAGTTTCGCAACATCAACACTAGCTAACGAGCGTATTGCGTTTTTTGTTTCGGATCTGTCTAACGTGTTCCACCAGTCACAAGCAACTGAAGCGAAGCGCTATGCTAAAGAAAAATATGGCGCTGAGGTGGTTATTTTTGATGGTAAAGCAGACTCGGCAGTAATGACACAGAACGTAGATCAAGTAGCAGCTGGCGCATTTGATGGTGCGTCTCTTCACATTTGGGATGGCGAAGCAGCTACACCTGGTGTCGACGAGGCTCTGGAAGAGAACATTGCTATGACCTCTTTCTTTAGCCCAATCACTGACACGGGTATTCCAACAGCTAGAAGCGACGAAGCAACAGTCTCTTTTGATATGGGTGCTCAGATGGCCAAAGCATGGAAAGCGGCCAATCCAGATAAGCCAATTGTTATGGTTCAGCTAGGTTGGCCTAACCATACTGAAGTTAGCTCAGGTCGAACTAATCCATTCGCCGAAGGCGTTCTGTCGGTTGATCCAAATGCTAAGAATCTGGGCGCGTTGGATGCCAGTGGCGGTCAGGAAGCAGCGAAGCAGATCGTGGTCGACCTTCTTACTCAACAACCTGAAGTTAACATCATCTACTCGGAAGCATCCAACCTAACGGTAGGCACCATGGCGGGCCTTGCGCAACTTGGTCGCGGTAAATTTAAAGACGGGAAACCAGTCACTGAAATTGTTGCCAGCGTCGACTTTGACTCAGTCGAGTTTGGTCAAATCTACGATCCTGACTCGAGTCTGAAAGTGTCAATGGGGCTTCCACCAATTGAAACTGCGCGCGGTCGTATTGATCTTGTTATGGACGTGATTAACAACAAAGTCGCGGCCAGCAGCCCTAAAGCGGAAGAGTTCTTCTACAAAGCCTACACCATCTCTTACTGGACAATGCCAAAACCAGAAGCAGAAAAATGGTTACAGGCTCAGTTTAGTAACTAACCCTTATTGAGGGGCGTGCATTGTGCGCCCCTTCAATCCCCCTTGAAACAACATCTCATAGACAAGGAAAGGTCGGCTTCATCTGTCGCGTCTGCAGTGACTGAACAGTTGTGAAGATCCACCAATGAAAGGAGAGATCATCTTGGATACTCAGAATTCAACTTCTGTTCTCTCAATCGAGGGCCTGATTAAAGACTACCCTGGTGTCAGAGCAGTCAATAACGTCAGCTTTTCGATTGAACGCAGCACAGTCCATTGCTTAATTGGCGAAAATGGCGCTGGTAAATCAACACTGGTCAAAATGATTACCGGAGCGATACAACCGACGCAAGGCTCAATGAAGGTTAATGGCGAACCCTATCAACCGACCGGGACACAAAGTGCACGTGAGTCCGGTATTGCCACCCTGTTTCAAGAATTACATGTGGTTGATGAGCTTAGCGTACTTGAGAATCTGACGTTAGGAATGGAACAAAGCCGCTTCGGCTTCCTTATCAAATCCGATTTGGAACAACGCGTGATTAAGACCTTAGCGACGATTGAACCTTCTATCGATCCCTATGCTCGTGTATCAACTTTAGGTGTGGCTCAAAAGCAGATCATAGAAATTGCCCGTGCCGCTTCGTCAGGTGCCAATGTCATCATTATGGATGAGCCAACAGCTGCACTGTCTGAGCGCGAAGTCGAGCGTCTGTTTACCGTTATTCGTCGCCTACAAGAGCAACAGGTTACGGTTATTTATATCTCTCATAAGCTTGATGAGATTCTCTCTCTTGGTGACAGGGTCACTGTTATGCGTGATGGTCAACATATTGCCACTAAGCCAATTGCGGATGTCAATGGGCGTGAAGAGCTAATTGATATGATGATTGGTCGCAGCATCCTGCATGACTACACACCGCGAGACTCGATTACCGATGAAGTGTTCCTGTCAGCGGAAAAACTCACTAACCATAGGCTCAACGACGTCTCTTTTACCATTAACAAAGGTGAAATCGTTGGCTTCTACGGTCTTGTTGGGGCAGGAAAAACCGAGATAGCTCGCGCCATCTTCGGTGCGGATAAGGTCTCAGGCTCGATAAAGCTTAACGGGCAGGAAGTGGGCAAATCTCCTCGTGAGGCAATAGCGGCGGGTATTGCTCTGGTGCCAGAAGAGCGCCGTACACAAGGTCTGTTCACTAATCTGACCATTCGCGAAAACATCCCGGTGATGAATCTGCCACGAATGTCAGATTTTGGCGTCTTCAGACACAATGACGAATTGAACGCCGCACTCGACTATGTCGACAAACTTTCTATTGCTACCAGTTCGATCGAGAAACATACGGAAAAACTGTCGGGCGGCAATCAGCAAAAAGTGGTGATCGCCAAATGTCTCTTTTCTCAGGCCAAATTACTGCTGCTGGATGAACCAACCCGAGGCGTTGACGTTGGCGCGAAGAAAGAGATCTACGATCTGGTCAAAAGTCTCGCTAATCAGGGGAACTCCGTCGCTGTTTTTTCCACCGAACTGGAAGAAATTCTCGGCGTATGTGACCGCATATTCTTGCTTTACGACGGGTCCCTGGTGTCAGAAATCATTAATGGTTCTGACGTCGATACCAATTTCATTTTGAACGCCGCCACAGGTGGACTTCAGGAGGCAGTATGATCAACACATCGATAAATTCAGCGCCGTCGCCACAAGATCGCAACACCAGGATCAGTGACCAGATTTACATCACAATGCTCGTTGCAATGGTTGCTATTGGCCTGTTCTTAGTTGCCTCAGTAATGGTCCCTAACTTCTTTCAGGTTCAGAACATGCTCAACCTGGTGACCAACAACTGGGCGGTTATCTCGCTTGGCGTCGGAGTCTCTTTTCTATTGATCTCAGGCAACTTTGACCTGTCGGTCGGCGGTATTGTTGCTCTATCTGGTGTTCTTTCGGTCTGGTTTGCTCAAGCCGCGGTTGGCTCCAACGCGCTTTCTACCGGGCTGGGCCTGCCGTACTGGCTCGCTATTGCTGGTGCTCTTTTAGGTGCACTTGCCATTGGCGGTTTGAATGCCCTTTTCGTGGTTAAGTTTCGTATACCGTCAATCATCGTTACTTTAGGCACCATGATGGTAGCACGAGGTATCGCGCAGGTGATTACCGAAGGTTCCCAGCGAAACACCAATCTACCTGCTGAATTTGGCTACCTCGGCAACCTGAAAGTGTTTGGGACATCAATGCAGTTCCCGGTCCTGTTTATGTTACTTCTGCTGGCTGTGGCGATTTTTATTGAGCGTAAGACTGTCTTTGGCCGAATCACTTACTGGATTGGTGCTAACGCAGAAGCTGCCAAGCTATCAGGTATCAATAATGCCAAGCACATTACTTACCTTTACCTATTCAGCGCCCTTGTTGCCGGAGTGGTCGGAATACTGTTGTCATCAGAGTTTAAGTCCGGCTTTTCTAATCGAGGTCTGTTAATGGAGTTTGATGCTTTAGTCATTGCCCTGCTCGGCGGTATTGCCATTGCCGGAGGTTTTGGCTCTGTGATTGGTATGTTCTTTGGTGCAATCATACTTGCGGTCGTAACTTCGGCAGCAACCGGACTGACTCTGTCTCCTGACTGGCAGTTTATCTTGAAAGCCGTAGCAGTATTTCTGGCAATAACGGCTCAAACCTGGGCTCTGTCCCTCAGAAATAAATAGTGATGGTGAACCTAATGTCTCAATCAACCAAAGTGTTAAGTACTTCCCCAGCCTTAACCGGTCAGGTCGCGGAGTTTCTGCGTAACTACTACATCTATTTCGTTCTGGCAGCGATTGTCGTCCTACTCAGTAGCGTTAACCTCGAGCAGTATGCGTTATTTGAACGGGGTAATTTCCTATACAAAAAAAACGTAATTAACATTCTGCGCGTATCGGCCCCAATTCTGGTCCTGGCAGGAGCCTTTACGCTGTTAATGGTTTCTGGTTATATCGACCTCTCCGTCGGCAGTACCATGGGGTTAACGGCGGTTATCTATGCTCTGCTTGCTATCAACGGAGTGCCTTTTATCGCAGCCTTTTCAATCACTGTGATGTGTGGAGTTCTGTTAGGCGCATTTAACGGACTGTTAGTGGTCAAGTTCAACATTACACCGGTGATCGCCACCCTTATCACACTCAGCTTATACAAGGGCATCGCGCTGTTACTCGTTGAAGATGGTGTTTCGGCAATCAAATCTATTGGCGATATGAAGATGCCAGCCTGGTTTAATGATTATGCTCGCGATGCGGTTCTGCTGGGATTGCCAATGGCATTTTGGGTCGCCGTTGGTGTAACCGCACTACTGATAATCTTGCAAAATCGTTCATTGCTCGGCAAATATGCTGCTGCCACTGGGGGTAACCCGACCGCAGCAAAACTGTCTGGTATTAAAACGGGCTTAGTCGTTTTCACCTTATATGCCATCGTCGGAGCGACAGCTTCACTTGCAGGCATCGCTCGTGCCAGCTTTATGTCGTTGGGAGATCCTCTGTCCGGTGATGGAATGGAGTTAACTGCTATTTTGGTGGTATTGATTGGCGGTACCGCTTTTAGCGGAGGTGAAGGTAAGGTGCTACGCTCGTTTATTGGTGCGCTGATTATTATGACTCTTACTGTAGGCATGCTGACTTTGGTACCCGCGTATTATCAAACTTTGGTGATTGGCGCGACTTTACTAGCGGCGGCTGCCTCTAACCACTTAGTTAGTCGTAAACAAGCTCAGGGCTAACCAATCAGGATATTGAGTAAGCAGAATTGAATTAAGCCCGCTCAATAGCGGGCTTTGTTGTTTTGACGTCATTGAGTAGCGTCGAAGTCATTATTCCACGGTAAACTGCCCCATCATACCGGCATCCTCATGCTCCAGAATGTGGCAGTGATACATGAACGGGTATTGTCTGTCCGCCGGAACGTCAAACTTGAGTAACACTTCTGTGACTCCTTCGTTCACATCTACCGTATCTTTCCAACCTCGGTCAGCATCAGCTGGTGCTACGCCGTTCTGAGACAGGATCAAGAACGAAGTACCGTGCATATGGAAAGGATGGCGCATTTCTTCTCCACTAATTCGCCACAACTCTAGTTGACCCAATTTGCTGGTGTGGTTGATATGTTTCATATTCATCGATCGACCATTGATCGAGAACATGTTGTGGTGAGCATGCATTGAATCGCTTTGTTGTTCGCCTTCCATATCCATTTGCAATACAAAATCTCGCTCTACGGCGACATCTGTCAATTTATACCCAAGGATATGGTTAAGCTTTTCTGGTAACTCACCTTGAGCTTCTAATTGTGGGGTCGATCTCAGCTCTAACGCCAGTTGTGGCTTAGCCGCAAACAGCGACAACCATAAATCTTCCCCGCCAATGAAGTCGCACAACAGTTGTCGGCTGGCTACCTGACTCATATCAATCATGATTTCGTTGCGTTCGCCCGGCGCCATTATCAGTTCGGACATAGGTACAGGCCTTTCCAGTAATCCACCTTCGGTGGCAATCTTGTAAAAGCTTGATGAGTCTTCTAAGCGATAGCGGTGATAACGCGCATTGGAACCATTGAGAAGTCGCAATCTGACCCAGCCCTGTGGCACTTCCTTATGTGGCGCAATTGAGCCATTAACCACCAGCGTATCTTCTTTTAGCCCCTCCATGATTTGTTCCATGGTGACCGAGTAAGGACGCATCACGCCATTGACAAATGTTCTGTCCTGAACCGCTAATGGTATATCGTTAACACCATACACTGAAGGTAGGTTAAGACTTGCGCTATGCTGATCTTCTATAATGTAAAACCCTGCCAGACCTGCGTGGACTTGCTCGGCGGTTTTGCCCATCATATGAGGATGGTACCAACTTGTTCCTGCTTGTTGGATGATGTCGAACTGGTAAGTAACTTGCTCACCTGGTTTGATGATGTTTTGAGGTCCCCCATCCCATCGACCCGCCACATGGAGTCCATGACCATGAATAGTTGTCGGCTCACTCAGTTGGTTTCTAAACGTTACTCTGGCTTGCTTGTCTTTATATAGCTTAATGGTTGGGCCAAGGTAGCTACTATTAAAACCCATTGTTTTGCTCTTGAGTCCAGCGTAGAACTCATGCTGCATATCTTGTGCGGTAACGATCACCTCTCCTTGGCTAGAGTCCAGCAGTTCCGGAACAGGTAGGCGACTATGACTTGTGAGAGCACGGGAAGAGGTCAACTGGTTGCTGAACGTATAGCCTATTCCACCAAGACTTGCCGTTGCTACTGCGGCACCACCGATAAGAAAGCTTCGTCGATTTTTATCCATATTCGATCCTAATTAAATTTCTAGGTCTATTTTCGCTTCGAATATGTGAAAAAAATGTAAACCAGCCTAATGCTTTGATCGGCTATCGAGTATCTTCTCGTATATTTCGATTTTTCATTTGGTACATGCGGTCATCCGCACTGGATATTGCGTCATCTAACCCAGAGCTTAGGGTCGCCTCACCGTATGAGAAGCGCAGTGCTTTGTCTTTGGCTAAAATATTCAGCTGCTTGATGACACTAGTGGACGAGTGTGTATTACACAGTAGAATAAACTCATCACCGCCTACTCGAAAACGTTCGATAGTGTCAGGTAGTGCTTTTAGGATATTCGCAAAAGTGACGATCAGTTCGTCTCCCGCATGATGCCCCTCAATGTCGTTCACTTTTTTCAAACCATCAAGGTCAATATAGATCAAACTCGTATCAGCACTAATCGATTCAAATTGTTTTAAACGTCGGCGATTGCTCAATCCAGTAAGTTCATCGTAATAACTGTGCTCCATGTAGTGATTAATAATTTTATGCAGACCGAACGTGGCTGAACACAGGCCCAGAATATACATTGAATCTATAATCACCATAAAGTCTGATGTGCCAATACCAATAAAAGCTGTCGTCTTGTTTAACTCTAATGCGACGCCAAGCAAACTTGATAGAATCAGAAGTAAAATACCAACCATCAGCCATGCTGATTTAGCCAGAAACTCACTCGCTCTAAAAACAATAAATATGTAAACAGCGCACGCTATAATTTCCAGAATAATTTCATACAGTTGCTGTTCATTTACCGAAGCAAGCACACTGATTGACATCAATAGTAAAGCTATCGCCATGAATACGCGCAACATATTCCCTCCTTGGCAGTCGTCTCCTATGATTCTAGTCCTTAAACCATTACTCGATCTTACGCAGGCTTACAAAACTTCCATCGATTCCCCCCACCGATGCGTTTAAAGTTGCTCTGTTTACAATCGATATAAGAAGTTCGCTATGTTCAAGAAATCCCTTTATCTACTCCCTCTTCTCTCATTAGCGTCAATCAAAGCCTTCGCCGATAGCAATATCGTCTATGAAATGTCACACATTGGTTTCGGCTACAGACATGCCAGTTTAGATGCTGGAGCAACAGAACCTTACTTAAACGGTAAGTACAGTAACGACGTGGATAAGACCTATGGCGGTCTGTATGTAGACCTCGGCCTGAGCTTGACCGAGTCACTATTCCTAGAAGGGAATGCAAGCTTTATCACTCGCTTTAGCTCTGAAATCGACACATGGCAAGCCGGCGGCGGATTCAACGTTCCTGTCTCACCTTTAGTCGCACTGCCTTTGTCGTGTGGTGCCATCAACTATCGTGCAGATAGCGATTACTCGCCTTCTTATTCAGAGAAAGCCCTGTACTGTAAAGGCGGCGCAAGAGCACAAATTGCAAAACATTGGCTTATAGATGCTTCTTATCAACACGCTTTTCTCGATGTTGCTAAAGACACCTATCGTCTGAACAACGTGTTCCAATTTGGTTCTGTGTTTGGCTTTACTGCCGGACTGGAGTACGCAAAGAGAAACAAATCAGAAACAGCATTTACGGTAGGACTTCAGTTTACCCTTTGAGTCATTACATCGGTTCACAAGACAGGCATGATGGCTAATGGTTACCAATCCATTAGCTGATGTTGGTGCTTTGAGTGCTATTTTTTGATAGGATTTGCGGCTAATTTAGTACTGAGCGATACCATGAACCGTAAAAAGAAGATCAATAGTATCTTAAAAGCTAAGCTGAAAAAGAAAAATGCCAAGCTGCATAAGAGTAATAAGCCTCGCTATATCTCAAAAGCGGAGCGCGCTAAACTCGATGCCGAAGAGGCAAGCACTACCAGTGAAGAGTCGCTACCAGAGCAAGAACCTGCGGCAAGCGAACAACAATCGCAAGACTAACTTCCAGATAGAAAAAAGCCAGTCAGGTACTCCTGACTGGCTTTTTTACTTGTTGGCATAAGTTATCACTGCTGTTGGTCATAGCTGCCATCAAAAGAGACCAGTTTGATCTCCAGTTGAGCTCCAAAGTAGCGCAAAGCTAGCTTAGGATCTTGGTTCTCGGTGACTTTTTTACCTAAGGTTTCCAACAGCTCAGCCATAAAATCTTTAACTGGTTGCTCTGCGTCAGCCAAATGTTGTTCAAGTGTGTGATTGTTCATCAAATTCCTAGCCATAACGTTATCAATCAATCGTTTATAGTTAAGTCCTTATTCAACAGAGGACATTACAATGGAAACTATAAAAACGATCTTAAATGGCAATCACTACCGCTATTCCTTTCACCACTGTGAAGGCTCAGATCAGTACGCTATTTTTTTACTGGGAGCATTGCAGGACATTGAAAGTGTCCATAGCTTTTCTACCTATTTTGCGACTAAATTGAACTGTATTACCATCGAAGTCCCCGGGACAGGTCATACAGAAAATCTTGAGTCGACTGTGAGCATACGTTCTCAAGCGATTATGTTGCGCGATTTTATCGAGTATTTAGGTGTAAGAAATGCTCATATTATTGGCTTTTCTTATGCTACAGCGGTCGCTGTCGAACTGTGCGATATTTGGCCACATGTGCTGTCTATGTCTATTTGTGGTGGCGTCCCTGGCATCCCTTCTTCGGGGCGCCTGGCAACCAAAAAGATGATCGCCGCGGCCATGGATAGCCCAAGCAGCTTTGCCAAATCATTTACAGAGTCGCTTACCGTGAACAACAGTGATATTCCGCGCAATAGAGCCATCATCAAAGCGACGGTACGCAATATCACCAATATGTCTCAGCAACGCATCGACGTGTTCTTTGAAAACTCGGTCAGATTACTGGTTCATACGCCATCAAACATCTCAAACATTTCAGTACCCTGCACTGTCTGTGTCGGTGAGTTTGACCCGTATGTCACTAAGGAAACTGCTCAAATTTTTGCTAGTCAGCTGAAAAACGGACGCCTTGTGGTGATAAAAAATGCCGACCATTTGGTGCATTTACAATATCCCGACAAGGTTGCCGCTATCATGTTAGCTCAAGCTAATGCAGCAATGACGCTTAACGACACTCTATTAGCGCTAACCTAAATAAGTAACTAATATTGTCATTTCTTCGCTAGATATAATCAACTCAAGGCTCTGCGCAATTTGAGTTGATTATTTCCACTTGAACATATCAGATCACATTTTTTATGTAGATCTTTGATAGAGTCGTCAGTATTTCGACCGCGCGTACCTTACATTCACCATTCAAATGGCGTAACGCTTCGACAATGAGCGCATCTCGGAGGTGTTGGATTTGACGTAGTTGATGGAACTGCGGGAACATGCGCATCTCACTGGTGAAATTAACATGCGAGTTAAGTTCAAAGCCGAGTTTAACCCGGAAGCCTATCGCTACCGAGAAGTCTCTCACCTTGTTTACGTCTTCAAGCTGCTGATATTGATATTCGGAAAGCCCCAAAACACGCGCGATAACATCGATTGGGATTTGATGCTCAGTGCGAAAGCGTTTTACTGTTATCGCTACGGAACGATAGTAATCAATAGCAAACGCATTGATATCTAGTACTGGTGGGGGTAGGAGTTCGTTATAAACAATTGCTGGGTCAACTTGTGATTCTATTTCAGCGCGAAAAGTCTGGAAATGTGCACGCCCCTCTTCACTCATCATATTGCTGACAAGATCAAGGTAGAGTTCAAACTGTTCACTAGGCAGACGCCCAATACAATATAAGGCTTCAATCGCCTTCTCATCCATTCCGCGATAATGCTCTCTCATTTTGAGCGCAAAATAGAAACTGGTCATGGGTACCATCATAACCCATGACATAGCAGCGACGACATGTATTGGTCTTATCGAGTGATAGCTTTGCTGCATGTAGCGTTTCAGGGTGGAAGCATTGATGCCCGTAGTGCGCTGCTCTAAATCACGAAACGACATTCCTTGCGCCCGTCGAACAAATGACATAGATACGGCCATATCAGTATCGATAGTCTTCAGCAATGAATCCAGCGTTTCGATCTTCTGTTCTGAAACGCTGATTTTGACCTGATCAGCACGATTTAACATACAACAAAACCTAACTAAAACAACGAATAAGCCACCTTATCTGGTCAGGTAACCTTAACACAGACAGGGCAATTATTGAACAGCCAGCACTGCTTACTGTGGTGTCGATTAAACATTCATCATTGTGTCAAAGTTTTAGCGCTTTAATGTCAGTTTCGTGTGATGAGTAGGTTTTCGTCGATTGGAATATAGTTATTCGCCACATCAATGAGTGACTGAGCGGTCAAACCAGGCACACCAAAGACATCAACCTTAGTGCCGAATCGGGATTGAATTCTGTCCACCAGCACATCGAAGTCACCATCACCAGATAGTAAGATCACGCGGTCAACTTGAGAGGCGGTTTCAAACACATCAAGGGCTAAACCTACGTCCCAATCCCCTTTTGCACTGCCATCATTGCGCTGGATAAATGGCTTAAGTTGGACGTTAAATCCAATTCCTCTCAGAATATGATGAAACTGGCGCTGCTTAGGATCATGAGAGGCAATAGCATAGGCATTAGCAGAGACGACTTCTCTGCCTTCAGTGGCGATATACCAAAACTGGTTATAATCGAAGTTGGCGCGATATTTATCTCGCGTGGTGTAATAGATGTTTTGAACATCAACAAATATAGCCACTTTTTCCATGGGTGCTCTTCAGCTGTGAATTGTGTCCCCGACTCTATCAGAATCGGCTTAGCAGCGCAGCATTGTCACGAACACCCATAACTAAATGGCTGTAAAGCAATATGTCTTTTGTTAGTTGAACCACTTCAGTTTGTCATGTAACGAAGTGACGCTACCTACCACGATAAGAGCAGGACTTACCGCCTGTTGCGCCATCGTCGCCAGATCTTTTAATGGGCCAGTAAACACGCGTTGTTCACGACGCGTTCCGTTCTCGATGATCGCGCACGAGATCTCTTTATCAAGCCCGTTTTCTAGTAGCTTTTCAGTAATATAACCGCTCTGCTTGAGCCCCATATAGAACACCAGCGTGTTGTTCGACTGAGCCAGAGAGTGCCACTCAATTTCTCGACCGTCTTTTTGCACATGACCTGTAATAAACTGAACACTCTGCGCGTGGTCACGATGAGTGAGCGGAATACCAGCATACGCTGTAGCACCAGCCGCCGCTGTGATACCCGGTACCACTTCGAACTGAATTCCATGTTCAGCAAGCTCTTCTAACTCTTCACCACCGCGACCAAAAATAAACGAGTCTCCGCCTTTTAATCGAACGACTTTCTTGCCTTGCTGCGCTTTCTCAACCAGAAGCTGATTGATTTGCTGCTGTGGGACGCAATGATAGTCGAGCTTTTTGCCAACGTAGATCATTTCAGCATTGGTGTCAGCTAAAGCCAGTATTTCCGGAGAGACTAAGCGATCGTAGACAACCACTTCTGCTTGCTGGATAACTCGATATCCTTTTACAGTCAGTAGGTCTGGGTCACCAGGGCCAGCGCCCACTAAAGAAACAAAGCCGCTATTGAGTAATGAGATGTCAGAAGCAGTCATAGTCACGCCTTTTGAGTAAATTTGAATATAAAGAGTATCACTCACTGCCGTTGAACAAAGTGGCTACTTTTTATAGTCAAATGCAAATCGGACTCAAGCCCCACGCTTTCACATGGGGCTTGATAAGGATTATTTAGCTAGTACAGGCTTAGCGTTTACTTCTTCTTGATCAGAAAGCGCTGGTGCTGTTTTCGCATGAGTCAGGTAAAGAGGAATACACGTCATTAGCAGGCCGCCAACAATGTTACCCAGGATTGTTGGGATTAGGTTGAAGTTCAACCAAGTCGCAATACCAAAGTCGGCACCCAGAATCATACCTAGTGGGAACAGGAACATGTTTACTACTGTGTGTTCGAACACTAGCGCAAAGAAGATAAAGATTGGGAACCACATCATCGCAATACGACCTGCTAGTGTACGACCTGTCATGTTACCAATGACACCCAGGCACACCATCAGGTTACAGAAGATACCGCGTACAAAACAGGTAATCCAACCGTCCATACCCATGTTTTCAAAGCCCAGACTGCGTGCTGTTGATACCGCAATGAATTTTTGTGCCACTGCATTTGGCTCTAGTGAAAAGTTGCCTGTTAGAGAGACTGCAACAAGAACAGCAACAATCAGTGAACCGATAAGGTTACCAAGACCAACCAGACCCCAGCAGCGGAATACTCGACTCCATGTAATACCAGGACGGTTTTCAAACTTCGCTAAAGGAGCAAGACCAAAAACACCGGTCACAAGGTCGTAACCCATGACGCTAAGAATGACGAAGCCAACCGGGAAGACAAGCGCACCAACAACACCCATACCTGTCTGTACAATCGTCGTAATAGCAACAACAACTGCAAGAGAAAGGATGATACCTGCCATCGTGCCGCGAAGAAGCAAATCACGAGTGCTGGTTTTGGTTTTTGCTTCACCCACGTTAATCATGGTTTGTACAAATTCAGCAGGTTTAAAATCAGTAGACATGAATGTGTCCTTATTCAAAGTGAAAGTTAAAAGTTGAAATTGAATAGTGAAAGACTCGCTGTTTCTCTGTTCCCCAACTGAGAAACAGCAAGCCTTTAAGCTATTAAATCTCTCTTAACGCCTGGTTAAGCAGTGATCTCTACGTACCCTTTAACAACGCGTGCTTTGTACGCTTTGATATTGAACTGTTGATCTTCCATACAAATGCCTGTTGCCAGATTGAAGCGCTGCTTCTTTAATGGGCTTGCTACCCATAGCTCATCGCTATGTTCAACAATCAGGCCACGTGACAACACGTTTGATTGGTAGAACGGGTCCATATTGCTAATTGCGAATACTTCTTCAGCCTGAGTCGGACGAAAGATTGCAACTTGCTCTCCTTCAACCAGCGCACACACTCCAGTTCCCGGGATGATGTCTTCGATGTTACATACTTTGGTAAATGCCATGATATCGTCTCCCACTTAAACCAATTCCACGTGAAGGATATCGCCCTTCGCTTCAGGATGTTTTTCAGTAAATGTTGCCGGACGATGCTGTGCACGCTCTTGAACGAAAACAACATTGTCGTCACGCTGATCTGAGTTGATGAAATGAGCAAAACGTTTTAGCTGTGCTGGATCATTAACTGTGTCAGTCCATTCGCAGCGGAACTCTTCAACCAACTTAGCCACATCAGCTTCAAGCTGATCATTGATGCCTAGTTTGTTGTCAACAATCACTTCACGCAGGTAATCAACGCCACCTTCGAGATTTTCCATCCATACCGAGGTACGTTGCAGCGGTGCTGCTGTGCGGATGTAGAACATCATGAAACGGTCGATGTATTTGATCAGTGTCTCTTGGTCAAGGTCACTGGCTAGCAGATCGGCGTGACGTGGCTTCATACCGCCGTTACCACATACATACATGTTCCAACCTGCGTCTGTGGCGATAATGCCAAGGTCTTTGCCTTGTGCTTCCGCACACTCACGAGTACAGCCAGAGACACCAAATTTCATTTTGTGCGGAGTACGAATACCTTTGTAGCGATTCTCAATCATTACACCCAGACCAACTGAGTCCTGAACACCGTAACGACACCAGGTAGAACCAACACAAGTTTTCGCCATACGTAGCGCTTTGGCGTACGCCTGACCTGTTTCATAGCCTACGGCAATCAGTTTGTTCCAGATAGCTGGAAGGTCATCTTTCTGCGCACCAAACAGACCAATACGTTGAGCACCGGTCACCTTGGTATAAAGGTTATATTCAGCAGCCACTTCAGCCAGTACTTTCAGGGCTTGCGGAGTCACTTCACCACCCGCCATACGAGGGATCACTGAGTAAGTGCCGTCTTTTTGCATGTTACCGAGGAAGTTGTCATTGGTATCATGCAACTTAACCAGTTCAGGTTTAAGAATATGCTCACCCCAGCATGAAGCGAGAATTGAACCAGCCAGTGGTTTACACACTTCACAACCGTAGCCTTTACCGTACTTCTCTAGTAGCTCTTCGAATGATTTGATCTCTTCGATGCGAATAAGGTGGAACAGCTCCTGGCGTGAATAAGCAAAGTGTTCACAAACATCGTTCTTGACTTCAACGCCCGCTTTCGCAAGCTCAGCATTAAGTACAGATGTCACTAATGGAATACAGCCACCACAACCTGTACCCGCGCCAGTCACTGCTTTGATATCACCAATAGTGTGGTGACCTTCCGCGACGGCCTGAGCAATTTTGCCTTTGGTTACGTCAAAACATGAACAGATAACCGCCGACTCTGGAAGAGAGTCTGCACCCAGAGTCGGTTTTTCAGCACCGGCATGAGCAGGAAGAATCAGAGTATCCGGATGTTCCGGTAGCTCAATTTCATTAAGCATGAGTTGCAGCAAGTCGCCGTAATCTGACGTATCACCGACCATGACTGCGCCAAGCAACGTCTTATTGTCTTGTGAAACAATCAGACGCTTATAGACTTCTTGCTCTTCGTTTTGGTAAACATAGCTCTTACAGCCTGGAGTGCGACCGTTTGCATCGCCAATTGAACCTACTTTCACACCAAGCAGCTTAAGTTTTGCAGACATGTCTGCACCTTCAAACTTACTCTCGTTACCCACCAGATGATCAACCGCAACAGTCGCCATCTTGTAGCCCGGAGCAACCAAGCCGTAAAAAGTATTGTTCCAAGAAGCACATTCACCGATAGCGTAAACGTTCTTGTCTGTCGTCTGACATTGGTCGTCGATTTCGATACCACCTCGAGGCGCGATACCTAAGCCCATTTGGCGAGCCAGTTTATCCTGTGGACGAATACCAGCGGAGAATACAATGAAGTCAGTTTCTAGCTCTGTGCCATCAGCAAAACGCATTACGTTACGCGCTTCTTTACCCTCAGGAGCAATTTCAAGCGTATTTTTGCTAGTGTGAACCGTCACACCCATGCTTTCGATTTTCTGACGAAGCTGATTACCACCCGCCTGATCAAGCTGTTCTGCCATCAGTTTCGGAGCAAATTCAACCACGTGAGTCTGAACACCCAGAGCCTTAAGCGCGCCAGCAGCTTCAAGACCCAGTAGACCACCACCGATAACAACGCCGACTTTGCTCTTCTTGGCACAAGCCTCAATCGCTTTCAAATCTTCGATGGTGCGGTATACGAAACAGTCTTTACTTTCGCGACCTTTAATTGGAGGCACAAATGGGAATGAACCCGTCGCCATGATCAGTTTGTCGTATTGGATTTCACGACCTGAGCTCGAATGTACGATACGTTTTTCGCGGTTAACGTTGATCGCTCGCTCACCAAGCAACATGTTAATGCCATGCTTGTCGTAAAAGCCTTCTTTTACAAGTGATAGTTCATCTGCAGTGTGGTGGGAAAAGTAAGAAGAGAGGTGGACACGATCGTATGCAACGCGTGGTTCTTCACAGAAGACAGTGATTTCATATTGAGAAGCGTCCGTCTTCTCAACGAGGTCTTCGATATAACGGTGTCCTACCATACCGTTACCGATAACGACCAGCTTCAACTTGCTCATAATACTTCCTAAGGGTTAGGTTCTTATCTGAGCTGATTGTTAATTATGAAAGAAAATTAATACATGATGTAAATCAATTACAGAATTAAACTACCCTAAAGGGGTAGGAACAGGATTTAACCAGCTAAAAGTCGTAACTAAATTACTCTAACGAGTATTTAACTCAGAATTAATAAAAACCATCCAATTTTATTTAAACAGTTTGAAACTTCTGCTCACAACTCTCGCTTAGCTATGCAACCCACTCCATAGCAAGACGAACCCTTAATTTCTTGGAGCAACCTCACGAACAGCACGAAACAAGATGTAATTAGCTCACTTTTGCAACAGTTTTTTGCGAGCTATCATATTTCAACAAACCCATTTCGTATTAGTTCCTCAAATTGATTCATATCAAATATTAATCAAACCAGTGATGGTTATCATGCCCCGCTTTAAGTTACTAAAAAATAACAATTAAACAATTCGCTGCTCAAATATAGCAATATCAAAAACAAGGGAATGAATCTAAAAATGGATGGATCACCGCTCAACAAGGATTATTGCGCTTCAGCCAACCTCATATCGACGACCAATTCATCGAGCCATATAACCCATGCCAACGAAGATTTTTGTCATGTTGCTGGTTATTCGGAATCGGAGCTGATCGGCAACCCACATAACATGGTTCGTCATGCTGATATGCCAAAGCAGGCGTTCAAACAGATGTGGGAATATCTAAACCAGGGTAAAAGCTGGATGGGTCTGGTTAAAAACCAGTGTAAAGATGATAAACACTACTGGGTATCCGCATTTGTAACGCCCATCAAATCTGAAAGTGGCGAGATCATCGAGTTTCAATCTGTCCGTTCTAAACCGACCAAACAACAGACTGAGCGCGCTGAACAACTTTACAAAAAGCTGAGTAACGGTAACGCTCCCAAACTACTGCGCCTCCCCTTAACAACGGCATGTTTCGCCTTAGCGGGTATTACGACGCTGATTGCCTTGTTAGCGGCAATCGTAACTCCTGGCGCACTGGCATTTTTATTAGTGTTGTTGAGCGCGTCCATTACTGGTGTGCTTTTCTATCAACGCCGTCGTGTTAACACCTTAACAAAACTTGCCAGCAAAGCGTATTCCAACCCGCTGATGGAAAAACCGTATACGAATCACTTTGATGATTACTCTGCTATAGAACTGGCGTTGATGATGAAAAGCGCCGAACTACGAGCGGTATCGGCACGCGCCAGCGAAACATCTGGTCAGATTCTTGTTTCAGCGGAAGATGAGTTCGGCACAATTCAGTCAATTGGCCAGAGTTTGGATCAACAGTGCAATGAAACTGAGCAAGTGGCAGCCGCTGTCGAACAGTTAACCCACTCAATTAATGAAGTCGCCAATGCTGCTTCAGCTGCGTCAATGCTAGCAGAAGAAGCAGATCAGGAGTCTAAGCGTGGCTTAGAAAGTATTCAGCAGACCATGACTGAGGTGACCACTCTGTCGAATGAACTCAGCCGAGCCCAAGATATCATCAACGTTCTGGCCCAAGACAGCCAAAAGATCGATAGTATTCTTGAAGTTATCACCACCATTTCTGAACAAACCAACCTGTTAGCCCTTAACGCAGCAATTGAAGCCGCCAGAGCGGGCGAAGCTGGACGAGGATTTGCCGTTGTCGCCGACGAAGTTCGAAACTTAGCTTCTAAAACGGGCACTTCAGCCAATGAGATTCACTCAATGATTCGTCATCTTCAGGAAACGGCAGATAGCGCTGTAGTTGCTATGGAACAAGGTATTGACCTCTCCTCACGCTGTAAAGAACGCGCCGATCAAACGGGCGGAGTGCTGGGCACAATCTCAGACAAGCTCAATTCGGTTACTGATAGTAGCGTCCAGATTGCAGCGGCCGTTGAGCAACAGGCGAGCGTGACGCAGGAAATTAACAGCAATGTTGTTAATATCAAAAACCTGTCTGATGAGACATTGCGTACCTCTCAGTCATCTATTGAGCGCACAAGTTTGTTAGTTGATAAGATTGAGGGATTGCAGCGCCTGATGATCCAGTTCCAGGCTAAATAGCGAACTGGCACATTCTCGCCTCTCTTTAGCTCAACCAGATAAGAGAGGCGATTATTCTATTTGTTATAGGGCTTATTACGCCCACTTTTGGTGCATTGAAAAACATTTTTATCGTCAATTTTGTAGCGTCTTGGATTAGTGTGAAGTGGGTTTGTTTCAAACCTTGATTATGACCGTGAAAAGAATATTATGACTTGATATTCACTACTGGGCATATATTTACTCATTGAATAAGGCGGATCGCATGGAGCTCGACATATTCAACCCTTCGCGGCAGTTGCGCCGAGCCGTACTATTCTGGCTCAGTATGCTGTTAGCTTTTATGTCTGCGATCCTGACTGTCGTTAATATCGTTTCCGGCACCTTTGATTTCCATCACTATAATGAAGCCGCCTTTGGTTTGCTCTCCCTGGCTGTTGGTTATTTTACCTACCATAAATACACCTCGAAACCGATTGTCAGTGCTTATGTGTACTGCCTGATCGCCTCTACCTGCATCGCAGCCTATTACTACCCGCTAAACTATGGTTTGTTTCTGTGGGCATATTTATTTCCAGTCGTGTTCTACTTTATCTTAGGTCGCCGTCACGGCTTCATAGCCACGTGCGTTGGCTTTGTTTTGCAGCTTGCGATTGTGTTAATCCGGATGATTAGCGAAGATCTTGGTAGTAGTCTTCACTTAGTTACTAATTTTTCTCTTGTTTTTATGACGATTTGGGTAACTGCCCATGTTCTTGAGGTCAAACGCAGAGTCTCTGAAGCCTCTCTGGGACAACTCGCTTCACGTGATGCCCTGACTGGGGTGTACAACCGACACGCACTTTCACACAATTTTGAGCGTTACCGTCAGGAAAGTAGCAAGCTGGCCATGTCACTGTTGATATTGGACTTAGATTTCTTCAAGTCTGTTAATGACCGCTATGGTCATGATGTTGGTGATACCGTACTTAGTCAGACCGCTGCATTACTTGATTCTTTGAGCGACGAACATTTGGTTTATCGTATCGGAGGAGAAGAGTTTTGTGTTGCGTTACATGATACTGGTTTAGATGCCGCTAAGTTGAAGGCGGAACAAATACGTAATTCGATCGAACAATACTGCTTTAACTCGCCGGAAGAGCCGATTGCGCTTACAGCCAGTATCGGTGTCTATTTGTGTAATCAATATGCAAACCTAGAGTCTGTTCTCAGAGAAGCGGATAAAGAGCTCTATCATGCTAAGCAGAATGGTCGCAACCAAGTTAAAGTTTGCAACCTTTCTCCTTCAAAACTCAGCTATTTGCAACCTTAGCCTTGCTGGTCTTCTTCAAAAACCACATTGTAGTTTTCAGTGTAAGTACAGTGTGGTTGGCGGCTACAAGTGAAGAAACGTCGACCTTTGTGCTCACCCTGACTAGCAATCTTAATAATCATTGGACTACCACAGCGCTTACAAAAACGAACTTCTTTATCAGGCTCGATGAGATCAATATGCGCTGCCAGTAATCGGCGCAGTCTACTCACCTGATAACTATGTTTGATGTTAGCGCCAATTAGAGGAATACCCGCCGATTTACAAACGTGAATCAATAACTTCTGACGGTCAACCTTACCTTTGTCTAACTCTTTACCATTATCCAGTTCAATTGCGACACGTACTTCAAGGGTACGTGGGTCACAGACTACATAATCAAAATAGCTTTTTGCGATACGGTTATTGGCGATAAACCACTGCTTTTTGTCAGTCGCCATAGGTGTAATGACATTGGATAAATTAACTTTACTCATCACTACGCCATGCTGGCCTACTGCAGCGATAAGAGCATTATAGAATGCTGACTCTTGCCCCGATAATAGTGGCCCTTTCTTTTTATAGGCACAGTCTTTCAACTCATCTTGCTTGAGGTAGCGTTTCTGCACCACGACAAAGAAAATCACCAATATGCCAACGACAATAAAAACACTTTCCATCTGGCTCTAGCTAATCCTATATGAACTCAATATCTTGATTATTCGATTTTATACGCAGACAGCAACAGGTGGTTAGCGTTTTTGAGAGACAGAGGCAGGTAGCTCTAACTTTATGACCACTCTTTGTGCTGGTTTTAATTGTTCGATGCTCGCGCCCCAGTGTTTTTTAACCAGACGGTCAATCAATCCACTACTCTTTGCCTGGATGAGTGCTTGCTCTATTTTAGTACGGTAAGGAGCCATATCAGGCGATAAGTAGAATTTGAAATCCCTTTCATAGACCAATAGAAGTCGTTGCTCGATAGCAAGGTTAGGATGCTGTTCGGCTTCACTTCCCACTTCATTCAAACCACGAGGAAAATAGTTCACGGCACCATTTAATGTCAGTCGATCATACAAGTTGCGCCACTCTCCATCCTGCCGATAGATTTTCAGCCTATTTGCTCGCCAGACATCAACATCAAACCAGTTAACTCCCAAGCCCGCCACTTTTTGCGTCGCTCTAAGGTCATCCAGATCTGTCACCTTGTCGAACACAGGTTGTAACTTTGGTGGTATCAGGAGTACTCGTTTACCGATCAAGCCATTAGTCAGCGGAACGTCGATCGAAACGTAACGCTTGTCTCTTTCTTTGGTAGCAATCAGCCAAGTCATGCTTAGCTGGTTGGCCTCAACCATTTTCAACACTCGTTTTTGCGGAATATGTTCGCTTGGGACCTCAATACGAACATCATAACCGGCTTCCGTTAGAGCCTCATAGATGAGCTCGTGGTAATAGCGATGTCCCCCATCCATTTGCGAAGCCAGCGTCAGTGTAATGCTATCTTTTGCCATTGCCAGACTAGAAAAAGCACACAAGAGAACAGTAAATAACTTCATTAGGTTACCTTATCGATACTTATCCAAAATTTGCTGATAGCGACTGACACCACCTTGTTGGTTCGTTTTTTTAATCGCATCTAAACCTTTTTGCAACTGAGAAACCATTTGTTGATCGACCTCTAAATTGAAAGCAAAATAGAGCTCTCCCTCACGAAGAACGTACACCACTTCATACTCATCAGTATTGTAGCCGCCTTTTTTCAGCCACCATTTGGCAACGTTCTCTTCATAAGCCCATAGATCAATACGGTCTTTGACCAGTTGACTGGCTAACGTATCTGGTACCGAACTTTCTATCATCGAATCACGTGGTACTCCAAGCTCAAGCAACAACTGCTCACCAACATCGTCACGAATAACGCCGATTCGGTATTGGGCTAATGAAATAGTTTGGTTGATGGTGATATTTCTTTCCCGTTTGGCCAGTACAACAATTCTGGTTGAGCTGATAGGCCCCGCCCATTGAAAAATATGTTCTCGCAGTTGAGTACGAGTGGTTGAAAACAGCACTGTGTCTGGTTTTATCAGCGCACTTCGATAGGCTCTCGGCCACGGCTGAACCTTGATCATATCCAGGCTTACCGGACTATCAACATGCTCACTGGCCGCAGTCAGAACATCTACTGCGATGCCCTGTATGACACCATCTTCTTGCTGATAATTATATGGAGGATACTGCTCAGTGAGGTAGTTTAATTGGTTGAGCTCACTACTACTCACCGCACCTGCGAAAAAGGAAAAGCTAATCGAAATAAGTGTTAAAAGTCGCATAGACGACCCCTACCAATTAATTACAGTCTACTAATTAATGTAGAGGTCGATCACGCTTTCGTCTAGCAACATCCAGCAGTGACAAGGACTTTAATTGGCTTTTTTATAAGTCCGCTCTGGCCGGCCTACTGAGCCATAGTTCAGATCGGCTTCTAGCTCTCCGGTACTAATTAAATACTCTAAATATCGCCTTGCCGTTGTACGACTTGCACCAATTTGTTCACCCGCTTCGTCGGCAGTAAGATTAATGTTGTCTACAAATAGTGCCTTGATTTTATCAAGCGTAACGCCGTCTATTCCTTTAGGTAGGCGATTTTTTGGCGACTCACTGGCTGAGCTCGACTGAAGCATTTTGTCGACGATATTCTGGTCCAGATCGCTGGCATGATTAAGCTGATGTTTTTGCGATGTGTACTTTTTCAACGCGGCTTCAAGACGCGGAAATATAACGGGTTTGAGCAAGTAATCCACCACACCACCACGCATTGCCTGTTGTAATGTTTCCACATCCCGAGCAGCGGTAATAAGGATAACGTCACAACTGAGGTTGTTGCTACGTAGTTCATGGAGAATATCTAACCCTGTTCCATCAGGCAGATAAACATCCAATAGTAGTAAGTCCGGAGCCAGCACTTCAAGTTGCAGACCCGCTTCCAGCTTGGTTGTCGCAATACCTATCACTTCATAGCCACCGATCTGCTCTAAGTAACGCTGATGTAGCTGCGCTATTGCGAGATCATCTTCAATGATCATTACTCGCGTTACTGAGGTCATATCTGTTCTTCCTTAGGTAGGTACACCGTCATCCTTGCTCCGTGCTGTTTATTATTAACCATCTCCAATTCACCATGATAGCGAATTGCTAATTCATTGATGAGATGTAAGCCAACGCCCCGGGTGGCTTTATCCTTGCTTGAGACTCCTCTCCTCACCAATGATTCTACACTCATATTCTCTGGCAACCCACATCCCTGGTCGATTACCTCTAAAATCACTTCGTTACCAAAGTCACTGATAGAGACCTCTATTGTACGTCGATGAGGTGCAAATAGAGACTCTTGTGTGATGGCTTCTCGCGTTGCATCGAAGGCGTTATCAATCAGATTGCCGAGAATGGTCACCAGGTCTTCTGGGTTAATTCGTTTAGGTAACGGCTGTAAGCGTGAGCCCTCTTCCACCACCAAACGTAAACCAAGTTCACGCGCGCGCTCTGTTTTACCCAGCAACATACCGGCTATCAGTGGTTCTTTAACCGTTTCACGGAGAAACTCAATCAACGCTTGATAGTGCTCTGTCTCCTGACCGATTAAGTACTGTACCGCTTCAAGTTCACCCATTTGTACCATACCGCTGATGGTATTGAGCTTATTGCGATGTTCATGCGTTTGCGAACGCAACATCTCAGCGTACTCTTTAGTCTTTGCCAGTTGCTCGGTCAGTTCAGTCAAATCATCTCGCAAACGGAAACTCGAGACTGCCCCCACTACCTTACCATCGACTATGATTGGACTTCGGTTAGCAATCAATCGCTGTTTGTTAAGGTATAGGTTGATGTCATGGTCCGTTCTGGCCGTTTGCAGCACAGTTTGTAAATCACTATCAGGCAGAACTTCACTCAGAGGTCGATTAATTGACTGCTCTTTATTGAGATCCAGTATCTGACAGGCACTACGGTTAATCGAACGAAGCTTACCGGTGTCATCTATGGTGATGATACCTTCTTTCAAGGTCTCCAGTGTCACGTCAAGTTCTACATATAAACGACCAATTTCTTCAGGTTCGAAACCTAAGATAGCGCGCTGAAAACGGCGCGAGGCATAGCTGGAAATTACCGCATTAGCCGCAACAACAGCAAACGCCATCAGGATCAAATAAACAAGAAAGGGTTCTATGCGGTCTTGCAGTCTATCAAGCAGGTAACCCACGGATACCACGCCGATAATTTCACCCTGTGCGTTGAAGACCGCCGACTTACCACGAACGGAGTAACCGAGTGACCCCTTTGCCGTTGAAACATACGATTCGCCATCAACCAATGCACGATTGTTATCTCCGCCTTTCATTGGTTTGCCAATTCGCTCATCGAGTGGGTGAACCAGCCGGATGCCCTGACTATCCCCAACCACGATAAATGCAGCACCGATGAGGGTAGTTAAAGTACGATAACGTTCCTGACTCCGTTCATCAGGGCCATTCTCAATCATTTCGATGACATAAGGAGATTTAGCTAAAAATGAAGCGATGCCTAACGCTTTCTGGCCCATTTCATCTTCCTGGGAATGCTTTATATAGACAAAGCCGGCTGCAACGAGTAACAACAACTCGATCAACCCAGATAGCGTCATGATAATCAGCATTCGCTTGCGAAAACTGATGCTACTCCATTTCATAAATACTCCTTTTTACACTTGCAGGATAACACCCGTATAACACTGCAACGATGGGACAGTGAGTAATCTGTGAAGCTTACGAAGTTAAAATATTCTCAGTGGTTATAAAGGCAGCAGCGGACATAAAGAAAACGTTTGTGTAGTGATTGGAAGCCGTTTGTCAAATATGAAATCAGTCTAATAATTGATCTGGATCATGAATAATTATGGTCATTTTTCATACGAACCAGTCAGAAGTTTCGTATAATTATTGAGCACAATTAGTGTTAAACAACGTTAGTTCGGACAGTCAACTTTCACAAAAACACAACAATAATTTGGCTGCTGGTATGTCAGAGGAAAAGACGATGAAAAGGGATATTTTCGGCATTTGTCTATCTAAAAGTATGCTGTCAAACAACCTGTCGAGTACGTTTACTCATGTTAGGGCTTATCAAAAGTCTGACCAAAGCGAGGATGTCACTGTTATGCATGCATTTCCGCAAATGTCAGGTCAGGAACTGTTGACCAATATGAAGCAAACCAAGCGCTTGTTGTGGCGTGCAGAGTTCGTTTGCTCAGATAATAAATAATGCTGCTGGTTTGAAAAAGGGAAGCTTACCGCTTCCCTTTTTTTTGTTTAACCAGACGAAGTATCGTCCATTTTCCGAATCTGAGTTAAGTAACGAATCCAACTTTGCGCTTGACCTGATGAGTTGATTTGATCAGCGCGTTTGGCTTCAATCAACGCCTCTTCGATACGATTCAGTTTGAACAGCACCCGAGTTTTGGCCAATGCCACTTGTTCGCCACGTCCCTCAACCTTATTCAACACTGGCAAAGCCGAACTGTACTCTCCCTGCTGAACCAGTAACTGGGCCAGATTCCAGCGATACTTTTTATCAAGTTGAGCAGTGCGCTGCCATATTTCAATCGCTTTGTCCCACTCTTTGGCAGATTGCCAGTAAATAGCCTGCTCCGATAACAGCTGAACATTACTCTCCGCCCCGTCTAGCTGGCTAATCTCTAACGCAGCGCGCTCAGGGACGCCACGTTTGGCATAGAGCTGAGCTAACATACGGCGATCATTTTGTGTCAGATCCAAATTGTTTATCTTGGCCAGTGACAGAGTATCAAGTGCATCTTTGTCGCGCCCTACTCTAATCTGTAACCCAGCCAGTTGTCGCCACCAGTTAACCTTGTCAGGTTGTAACACAATAAGCTGTTTAAGAGTCGGAATCGCCTTAGACCATTGTTTCAGTTGCAGCTGAGCACCTAATTTAAGCGATAGCGGCTGCAGTGGCTCTTTGTTGACTAACTTAAGATAGCGATCAGTAGCGGGTATGACTTTGCTCCACTGTTCGATTTGGTAGTGAGCCTGAGCAATCCGCAGCCATAAATCGTCCGCTGATTGCGTTTCCGGAGCCGTTTTAATTAGCTGGTAATAGTGCTTGATCGCCTGTTCAAAGTTCTGCTGATTGAGATATAAGTCCGCCAGCATACGTTCGGTAATCCAAGCCTGCTCATCCTGCAGCAACCCACTACTCACTGCTCGATTTAACTGCTTGATTGCCGCTTGAGGCTGATCATCTTGCCACAGATAGACACCTAACATACGTGCGATAAACGCTTGATCATACGCTCGCGAAGTGTCGATCTGTTTAAGCTCACTAATCGCTTGCTTGAGCTTTTCATTCTGGGCAAGTTGATGGGCTTTCTGTACCCGAACCGCACTATACTGACTTAACTCCTGACTAAAGCTAGCCGTCGAAACTAGCATCAGCATTAGGGCTATTGTTTGTCTGATCATTGGGCTAGTTTAAACTCCACTCTGGCAGTTTGACCAAATTGCGCAATAGCTTTGCCATCCACAACTTTAGGTTGATACTTCCACTTTTTAAGGGCGATCATCGCTTCCCGTTCAAACATACGCTTAGGTTTCGCTTCCAAAACCTGTAGATCGGTAGGTCGGCCTGTCGGATCAATAGTGAACTTAATGACAACGTAACCTTCAATACCACGTTTTGATGCCTTACTCGGGTAACGAGGCTCTGCACGATACAAAGGCATCGCCTGTTGGTTGACACCAAAGTCACCAAATGTCGGTGCACTGATCGCCAGACCTTCAATCGCAGTGTTTAAACCCAGTGAAGGTTGCGACACAGGAGATAACTGAGTCTGCTCAACATTGGCCTGCGAAGTCGGCATCTGCTGTGGTACTTGCGGCGCTTTAGGCTGCTCAGGTACCGAGCGTTGACGTCTCTGGACATCCTGCTCATCTTCAAACATCACCATGTTGAAACTGAGTGACTGCCCTGCTTCAGGAGCGCGTCGATGACCACTGTCGACCATCAACGCCATGACGCTAAATATTGCCACTACGCATGCGAGAGCTACTGGTGTCGCTAATAGCAAACGAATCACTAAATCTTCTCCGCTGCTAAGGCAATATTGCGTACACCAGCACCTTTGGCGGCATCCATAACCTTCACTACCGTACCACTGTAAGCGTGTTCGTCGGCCTGAATAACAAGAGAAGCATCTGGTTTATCCAGAATCAGATGTTCAATCGTCGCCTGCACCCTTTCAACATCAACGATACGCTTATCGATATAGATGTCGTTAGCAGATGTGATTGCGACAAAGATACCCGCCTCTTTTTGGCTAACGACGTTTGACGCAGTAGGACGATTGACTTCAACTCCCGACTCGCGCACGAACGAGCTAGTGACGATGAAGAAGATCAACATAATAAAAACGATATCCAGCATCGAAGTGAGGTCGACTTGCGCCTCTTCTTGCTTGTGGTGACGTCGACCGAGTCTCATCGCTGACTCCTTAATGATTTCTCTAATTTAATTTCTTTCATCTGGCATGCTTTAACCAGTCGCGCATAGCTAAACATACCCGTTAATGCAGCGACCATACCTGCCATAGTCGGCAACGTTGCCAGGGATATACCTGATGCCATTAGCTTAGGGTTACTGCTGCCCTGATTAGCCATGACATCGAAAACCGAGATCATACCGGTAACGGTTCCTAGCAAACCGAGCATGGGACAGATTGCCACTAGTACTTTGATGATATTGAGGTTTTGATAAAGCACAGCGTGCGCTTCGGACAACCAGCCATCGCGAATTGAACGGGCATACCATGAATCGTGGTCACTACGCTGATGCCAAGCTGCAACCCATTGCTGTCTCAGCTTAGGAAAGTGGAACCAGAGGAACACGATGCGCTCTATCAGTATTACCCAGCTAAGCAATACCACGGCAGCCAGCCACCAAAGTACCTGTCCGCCCTGCTGCATAAACTGTTGCAGGGCACTTAACCAGGAGTTAGCACTGATCAATTCTGACAACAGAGCAAATAGCGCGTCCATTACGCTGCATTCCCTAATTGGTCATTAGTAACCGTGCTCTCTTTCTCAGCCTGTTCGGCGACCAGAGCAATGCCCTGCTTTTCAAGAATATTGCGAATCGACTCAGCCTGTGCACTGAGAATATTGTGCGCAAGCAGCAGTGGCATCGCGGCAATAAGGCCAAGCACAGTCGTAACCAGTGCCATTGAGATACCACCAGCCATTACTTTTGGATCTCCATTGCCAAACTGAGTAATGACCTGGAAGGTTTCGATCATGCCCGTTACGGTACCTAGCAGACCTAACATAGGAGCAAGTGCAGCCAGAAGCTTGAGCATTGATAGTCCTTTTTCAAGGCTGGCTTGCTCATCAACGACCGCTTCAAGCAGACGCAGTTCAAGAGCCTCAACGGTTTGGTTCTTACCCTTACTGTATACAGACAGTACACGACCAAGTGGATTATTAGTTGGAACCTGAGGGGTCTTAAGTTGCTGGCGGATCTTCTGGCGCGCCACAGACAAGCTAATGCCACGTACCAACGCAATTAACAGACCAACAGCCAGTAAGCCAAGAATCACTTTACCTACCGCGCCACCAGCCTGCAGTCGGTCCATCATGCTCGGTGTCAACGCTAGCTGCTCTAACATCACACCGCGTGAAGGGTCGACAACAAGTGATTCAGGCTGACCATTAAACAGACCCGATAACGACTCGAGAGTCGGTCCATTCTCCGGCTGTTTGATGTAGGCTACCGCATCCTGCTTTGTACCGTTCCAGTTGAGATAACCCTGTTCGCCAACCAGAGCAAATGCCCCCAAACGAACCGCATCGGCCTGATGAAGTTTGCCTTCACCATCGACAAAAGTAACTGTTGTTTGCTCAATTTCACGACTGGCCGTGATCTGCTCCGTTAATGCTGCCCATAAACCGGTAAGTTGCGGTAGTGACGGTAGTTTCATTGCCGCTACGATCTCGTCCACTTGCTGAGTATGACTCTGCGCACCGGCGCCTGTCACTGAGTGAGACAGTTCGGATTGGAGCTCTTTAGCGTTTTGCCTAACTACACCAAACACTTCGCCTAAGCTACCGGTTTCCAGACGAAGCTTCTCTTCGAGACGCGATAGCTGCTCTTCATTGTGACTAAACTCAGCCGCCAATTTGTCATTTTGCGCCTGGAGTGTTTGTTTTTGCTGCGAAAGCTGTTTTTTCAATTGGGCTAACTGCTGTTCAGTCTGCTTAAAACCTGCTTCTCGAACCACATTGTGTTGTTGTTGTGTTTTGGCTTCTGCTTTCGCTGACGATACAAGATCCGAAGCTGACACCTGAAACGAAAGTGCGCTAGCAGCAAACAGAGTAAATAGTGTTGAAGCTTTCATTAGTTCACCTCCGCTACTTGTAGCGACACAGGCAAAGTAATCAAGCTTGGTGCAACCTGTTTTGCTGCCATACTAAATGCTTTATCAAGCTCCGACTTCATCGATGGATCCACTTCAGACCACTGCTTTGCATTTTGATCCCATGCCCAGAAGCTATTGCCATTTAAACTGCGTGCAACCAGAGAGAGTCGACCAAGATAAAGTACATCCGCCTGACGACTCTCGCCATCAATAGACAGTTGCCCCTGATACAAACCCAGCTTAGTCCCGTAGTCCAGTTCAATCTGATACGCTTCGAGAATACGACGATACTTTTCCGCATCGCTGACGTCTGCTCTAACCATCATTTTTTCAAGCTTGGCAATACGTTGGTTACGTTGCTCAAGTTTGATTGGCACATCTTCAGCGGTAATCTGTTTTAAGCCATCAATCATCTGGTACATCAGTGGAACTATGCCCTGACGAGTAGATTTAATCTCATCAATTTGACGTTCTAAACTAATCACTTCCTGCTGCTGGCTATTAACCAGAGAAGTAAGGTGCTGGCGATAAACCTGAAGGTTATTCACCTCTTCCTGAAGTTGCTCAATTTCCGCTTTAAGGGTCAAAGTTTTTTCAGCGCTAGCGTCTATTCGCTTCTGACTTGAAGCAGAAGCCGCATTGGTTTTGCTTTGAATGGATTGGGCAGCATCCAGGCCAACGGCCATACTGCTGGTAGAGGCGATAACAAGGCTAAGCGCCAAGCTTGTGGTAACTGAATTCATAACGTCTGTTTTTCACTGATGCCATTAATATAATTGAGAAGCAATCTCATTTGTAGATGCACATAGTAACCTGAATAAGCAAAATTGCAATTACTGTTACACCGATACAAAAACAGGGAAAGGCGCCCCCTTCCCTAGTCTCTATAACAAAGTAGTAATCAAACGCGATTAGTACTTAATTTGTAGCGTTGCCATATAGTTACGGCCTTCACCAACGACAACACCTTCTGCATAGTTATTGCCTGATGACGTAGAGCCACCACCTGCCAGATAATCAGTATCGAACAGGTTCTCTACGCTTAGACGAGCAACCATATCAAGGTTAGCGTCATACTTGTAGGTATATGCGAGTCCCATATCGACACGAGTATAACCTTCTTTCTTGAAAGTGTTGGCTTCATCGCCGTAACGAGAGCCCTGATAGATTACACCCAGATTAACATCAATCTCGTTTGTCGCTGCATAACTTGACCACACGCTCGCTGCAAACTCAGGAACGTCTACTGGTCGGTTACCTGCATACGTCTCGTGCTGAGTGATTTCCGCATCCAGGTACATAGCAGAACCTGACAGCGACAATTTCTCTGTCACAGAGCCTTGTGCAGTCAACTCTGCACCACGGTGCTGCTGTTCGCCTTCCTGACTCTTGATGTAGTTGCCGGAGTTGTTTGCATCTTCAACGTCCATAGCAACGTTCTGTTGGGTAATATCAAACAGTGCACCTGACACAAACAGCGCCTGATCAAACAGCTCCCACTTAGTACCTACTTCATATGAGACACCCGTTGCAGCATCAAGTAGCTCGCCATCATTGGTGTAAGTACGTTTACCGCTTGAAACCACACCCTGAGGCTCAAAGCTTTCTGAGTAAGAAGCGTAAATGCTGCCATTATCGGCTGGGTGGAAAATCACACCGAGTTTAGGAGCGACATTCTCTTCTGCCACACCGTTGGCGACTTTACGGTCAAAGCGCAGACCCGCTAGTAGTTGCCACTGTTCATTGAGTGTCATCAGGTCCTGAGCGTAGAAACCCCATGTGTCATAACTAGAGTGGCTGACTTTGTCACTACCACTGTAGCTTGGCACACCAACACTTTCACCCGGAGCCACGTCCTGAGTGTTGAATCCTTTCTGATTGCGGTCATAGCTGTAACCCAGCCAGTTTGAACCAAGCAATAACTGGTGTGTCATGCCTGCCAGTTCCAGGTTGCCGACCAGATCAACATGACCCGTTCTGAAGCGCCACTTGTCATGGCGGTTGTTGCCGCCGTGGGCTACAGTGCCGTTGCTATCAAGGTTGTCAAAATCCGGGTAGCTTTCGATATCAACACGTTCGAAATCCTGATAGTTAAAGCCGGCATTTAAAGACCAAACGTCGGTAAGGTGAGCATTAACATTGAAGCCAACGTTTTCTACATCATTCTCGATTTGTGACCATTGAGCGTCCCAGATATGCTCTTGGCCGCGAACAGCCTGACCATCTAGTGTGTAAAGTGCACCAGAATCAACACTGCCTTTGTCATTGGTTTTATCGTAATGCATTGACAGGGTCACGTCTTCGTTGATGTCGTAGTCGACAAACAGACCCGCAACAAGACGCTCTGTCTGCGGTTTTGAACCATCTGAATAGGTTCTCCACGAGCTTGTGCTCTCTTTAGCAACGATAGTACGAGCGCGCAGTGTCTGGTCATCATTAAGTGCGCCGCTGACATCAACCGTTGTGCGCGAATGATCGTTTGAGCCCAAATCCTGACTGACATTTACCTGAGTATCAAATGTTGGCTTCTTGCTCACCATATTAACCAGACCACCCGGTGCAGAAACACCGTATAGCAGACCAGAAGGACCTTTAACAACTTCAACTCGCTCTAATAGTTCAACAGGCTGACGGTAGTGAGACCAATGTTGATTACCATCACGCAGGAAACCAGAAGAGCTTTCAACTTCAAAACCGCGTAGTGAAAAACGTTCTCGGTTACGACCGGTTCCGCCAGCACTAACACTTGCATCGTTCTTTAGTACTTCACCAAGGCTACTTGCCCTTTGTTCTTCAATAAGTTGCTCACCGATAACGGCAACCTGTCCCGCTGTCTCTAACTGGCTAACCTCCATTCGCATGGCTGTTGAGTTAGTCTCTGCCTGATAGCCGTAATCACGACCCTCTACAACCATGTGTTCATCGGTGTCTACACTTTGAGCGTATAGCGCCGGTGCCGTTAATGTCGCACTGATAACAAGTGCCAAGCGACTTTTTGTGAACATGTTTTTCTCCGCAAGTTTTGATCAGAACTATCCAGTTCTGCTTAGTCATTTTTAACGAAGCGGAATATAAGTGATAACCAATATCATTTGCATTAAATTTACAATCTTTGCATTGAGAGTTTAATCAGTAACCAATCAGGGGCTTAAAAACGCAAAAAGCGAGTGCCATCAGACACTCGCTTTAAGATTTTGGTTGTCAGTCAACTCATCGATTTATCGGCAGAACCAGTTGGACACAAAGCCCTCCACTGGTTTGGTTAGACGCGATAACCTTGCCATTAAGCAAACTCATCGCCTCTTTGACGATCGCCAGACCTAACCCATATCCACCCTGCTGCTTGTCCCGAGAAGACTCCAGGCGGGTAAATGGTCTGAAGATCTCCTCAATATGCTTTTGCGCGATTCCCGGGCCATTATCACTGACTTCAATCACGACATGGTCAAGATTAGCTGACGTATGGCTTACAGACAGACGAATCTCAGCACTTTCCCCTGCATATTTGATGCTATTGGTAAGCAGATTATTCAGGCAGCGCAGCACCAATCGTTGGTCTGTCACCACCATAGGTAAGTCTTTTTGATACTCAGCCTCAATGCTTTGCTGATGACGTAACTGAAGGCGGCTTTGTTCAATCTGGCTTGATAACAAACTTTCAAGACAGACAGGCTTATAGCTCGCTTCATAACGAGAGTTTTCTAGTCGGCTATATTCAAGAATTTCACCGACCAGCGAGTCCATCTCGTCTACTTCTCTCTCCAGTCGTTCAATCAAAGGCAATTGCGATTGTTCTGATTTGGAGCGAAGTAAATGCAGTGCAAGATTCTGTCTCGCCAATGGTGTTCGTAGCTCATGAGAGACATCACGAATCAGGCTACGTTGACGTTGCGCCAGAGAGTGTATCTCTTTGGTCATATCATCAAAGTCACGGGCGAGGTCATTGAACTCTCGGGTGTTTGACTTCAGCTCACTCACAACACTGACATTAAAATCCCCCGATGCCAGTCTGCGACTCGACTCTCTCAGGCGATCAAGTGGTCTTTGTAGCTTTCTCGCCAAAATCAGAGAAAACAGTGCCAGCATGGCTATCACTATCAGTACTTTACTAATCGCAAAATAGACGATGAATCTATGTGCTGGATGGACTTCGCTCGGCAGTTGCACCACTAACGTATTGCCCTCAATCAGGCGCACACCAATAAGCGGCTTGCTAACCCTGTCATTGAGCGGTCCGTCTAGTTCACGTAGAAAACGCAACTTGAACTCAAAGTGTGGGTGCATCTGTCGGTGGGATAATGGTTTGTTTTCGCGATTGAGGACAAATAAGTAGTAAGGTTGCGCGTTGCCCCAATCGGCAAGCTCATCCATATCTCCCTCTTCAATCAACACATTTGCCTGATCAGCCAGCGACTGAATGTGTTGCTTTATCTGAGGTGGGACCTTAAGCAGTGCTTTTACTAATGCCTGCTCAGCAACAGCCTGTAGAAGCAGTATTGAAACAATAACTGCCGTCATATGACTAAACAGTTGAAATACCAGACTGTCTTTACGTTTAGCGATGCTTCTGGGCCAGGTAAAGTTTAACATTGCGCTCAGCCTGTGTTTGCGACGAAGCTATATCCCTTGCCTCTCACCGTTTTGATGTGTTGTTTTGACAGCCCTGCTTCAACAAACTTACGTCTTAGGTTGCTGATGTGCATATCCAGATTGCGATCAAATGGACTTAGCTCTTTTTTAAGCACCTGAATTTGTAGCTCGGCTTTCGATACCACTACCCCTTCGTTTTTGATCAGGTAACCCAGTAGGTCCGATTCCGTACCAGTCAAAGGTAAGTGAGAAGAGTCAAATGTATTATTATCTTGCGAGACACGGCAATTAGCCTGACGTTGTTTTTCTAAACCGACACGGCGAAAGATCGCTTTAATACGTGTGAGTAGTTCCGGAACCTTAAACGGTTTAGCAATGTATTGGTCAGCACCAGACTGATAACCATCCAGAATCGACTCTTCATCGTTTAATGCGGTAAGCATAAGGATTGGCGTGGCAAAACGTTGACAGATTTTACGTGCTACCTGCATGCCATTCAGCTTAGGTAACATCACATCCAGCAGCACCAAATCAACGGTTTTCTTTTCCAGATATTTAAGTGCACTTTCACCACAGTGAACGCACTCGACCAGATACCCCTCGGCTTCAAGTACATCTAACAACAGGTGACACAGTTCGATATCATCATCGACCACTAAAATTCGCGACATGAGAATGACATTACAATTGAAAAGGGTTCGCATTCTAAACTAACCCCTAGATGATGACAATCAAACTCACTCGCTAGCAAGCTATTTAAATCACGCTAATGACAAATTTAACGATATTTAAACATCGTGGCGACAAGGCTTCTAAGCTTAACCTTAGTCGTGCGCCAGTGAGTCGTTGGCGTTCTCGGCGCTGTACTCAGTAAGTGATGAAACACCGGCTCGGTGAGCTCAACCTGCCCGCCATGAGCCACCAGCAACACTTTAGGCTGAAGATTGTAAACACGCTTGATTGACGCTTTGTACTTGTTGGGATGAAAAACCGGAAAGGGAGAAATTAAGTGCTTTTTTACCTCTACCATAAGGTCTGCGACATATAAGATGCCCTGCTCTTCGTGATGCAACGAGAGATCCCTGTCCGTGTGACCAGGAGTTTCTAGCACTTTCCAGTCTTCAAAGCCCGGGATCGCCTCACCATCTGACAATTCAATATCGGCGTTCAGTTTACGCGAATACCACAAATTACGACGCGGTTTGTTTTTGCGGTTTGCTACCCAGCGAGCCAGAGCAATATCGGTTAAATGCATAATGAAACCACTCGCGCCGCCATACCAGTGACTGTCCCGCTTAGCTGAAACTATCTTGCAGCCAGTAAGAGTACGCAACTTATGCGCGGCGCCAGCATGGTCTGGGTGCATATGGGTAACCACCACAGCGGCCAAATCACTGAATGGGCGCTGTAACTCGTGAGTAATGTAATGCCTCAGATAAGAGATATCAGCTCTCGATGCACCGTCAAGTAACATCAGCTTTTGGTTATATTCTGCGAGATAGATTTTCTGGATATAGCCGTCAAGCGCGTGGATTTTCATAACACCGAATGCAAATTAACAATTAATTTACATTTAACTTAACAGGCTTTGAGTCATTTTAAAGAGTATTCACTCTAATCTGTGAAGTAACAATCTCTGCAAGTATCAGGCTATAAAAACAAAAGCGCGACCGTATGACCGCGCTTGATGTCGATGCAAGTTGAGTCAGACAGAGTCAAACTACGCCTTATTCATTGCCAACCCTGTAATATCAGCCACCTGCTCTACTACCGTATTCACTTGCTGAGCAATCATCTGCAAAGTTGCTGTCTCTTCTTCACTAAATGGATGTTGGAGAATCGCTTCAGCACCATTTTTGCCCACCACTGTCGGTAAACTGAGTACCACATCCTTAAGGCCATACTCACCATTAAGCAAAGTCGCGACTGGCAGAACAGAACGCTCGTCGATCATGATTGCCTGAATGATACGAAACACACTGGCAGAGATACCATGAGTCGTGTTTTGTTTACGTTTAAAGATCTCGTAACCCGCCTGTTTAACTGACTCTAATAATTCATCAGCACAGATTCGTTCGATATGGTGAGTGTCACAGTAATAGTCAGCTGGCTGGCCAGCGATAGAAATCAGGCTTTTAGGCGTAAAGCAGTGGCTACCATGTTCGCCCAGAACATAACCAAACACATTCTTAGGGTCGAGGTTGACTCGGTTGGCGACAATACTCATTAAACGAGCCGTATCAATGACACAACCACTGCTAATTACTCGTGAGCGAGGATAGTTAGTATTTGTCGCGATAAAATGAGCCACCACATCACAAGGGTTGCTCACTACAATCAGGGTTGCGTTAGGCGCGACACGCTCAACCTCTTTTGCAATTTGAACCCCGATACGGCTATTAATTTCAGCCAGATCAATACGGGTCTGCCCCTGCTTGATCTGAGCACCTGCAGTGATAACAACAATATCTGCACCAATCAGAGATAAGTAGTCATCGGTTGGTACCAGGTGAGTGTTTTTTGAAAATGTTAAAGCGGCCGTGTGCCTAAAATCAAAGACCTCGCCTTCTGCGCGCTGTAAGTCTTTATCAAGCAGTACAAGTTCACTGACACTTCCAAGCGTCAGAAGGTAGTTACATACCCCTACTCCGACAGAACCTGCACCAATCACACCGATTTTCATTTATCTTTCCTTGTTAGATTCATCCTATAACTGTGGATTGTACTAACATTTTCATCAACAAGGCTAATTTAATTTTGCCTTCAAAATAAATATCGGAGTATCTATCTAGTTTCCCTGCGTTATTTAGTGACGACGCTTTAACAGTCGTCCATCGGTGCGGTAGAAAATCAGGGCGGTGAGAATCAGACCACAACCGATCAGCTTATTGCCGGATAACTGTTCTCCATACCAAACGATGCTCAGCACCACAGTCCAAATCGGCTCAAACAACATAATTAAAGCCGCATTTGCCGGGTTGCACCCCTTTTGACCTAAGGTTTGCATTACGTACCTTAAACTGGTCGCCAGTAATGCGCTAAGCGCGAACCAACCCCATATCGAGGCATCAACACTGGTCGGAAAGGTTTCAAACAGTGCAGACGCGATCAGTGCAATCACACCTGTTACAAACAGTTGAATGCAGGTTAATAGCAACACGGGCACTTTGCGCGCCAGCTTACTGTTAACATTAAAATGCAAAGCGAGCAGACAAGCGTTAGCCAGAAACCATAACTGCCCGGCTGAACTGTTCCAGCCATTGGTTAACGATAGCATAGCCAACCCCGCTACAGCGATAGGCATAGAAATCCAGAAAGCTCGTTTAGGTCGGTCCTGATATAAAATCCAGGCGATAATCGGCACAATTATCATCGACAAACTAACGATAAACGCCCCCTCACCGAGGGTTTCACTTATCGAGATAGCATAAACCCAGCTAAGCAGAGCAAGGGATAAAATAACCCCACCGCCCATTGCCTGACCTAATAACGCCACAGTCAACTCACGGAAACGCTTTATACATAGCGGCAGCAGACAAATAGAAGCGACCAGAAAGCGTAAGCCGACGAAGCCAAATGGCGGTAGACCCTGAATGGTCTCTTTAGAAAAAATCCAGCCCAGACCGGCCAGTGCAGTGGTTGCAAATAATATCCAGCCAGCTTTGTGTTCAGCATTCAAATTGAGATTCTCTTTGTCATTATTTTTCGTCCGATACTGGCAGATTTGTTAATCAGAAGCTATCAATTATCTATTCATAGAACCAAGCCATTCTCGCTGAACCTAGCATCTAGAGGTTATTTGGGTATATTCTATCGCTCTGATGCCATTGAGGAATATTAACTATGATCATTGTTGGCCATCGCGGCGTTGCAGGAAATTTCCCTGAAAACACTCGCTGCAGTGTTGAAGCGGCGATTGAATTGGGTTTGGAGTGGGTTGAAGTTGATATTCAGCCAACCAAAGATAATCACTTGGTTGTTTGTCACGACCACACTATCAACCGGTGTAGTAACGGCAAAGGTCGTATTGATCACTACACCTTAGACCAACTCAAGCAGTTCGACTTTGGCGCTAAATTCGATGCTAAATACGCCAACCAATCAATAATGACCTTGAGTGAATTGCTCTCCCTTGCAGAGGATAACCAACTTAAATTAAACCTCGAAGTGAAAGTGGACCGTCATCACGATCCAATGGCTGTCGTTCAGTTACTCGACGAGCAGCTTAAACAGAGTGGTACCAATAGTGACGACATCATCATTTCTAGTTTTAGCCCTCAGGTGATCCGCAACGTTAATCACCTGATGCCTCAATTCAGGCTTGCAGTTCTGTGTGAAAGAGTAACAAGCAAAATTGAGAATTTACTTAAGGAAGTGTCGGCATTTAGCTGCAACGCTAACTACAAATGGCTTAGTCAAACCAGGATAACTCAGTTACATCAGCAAGGTTATCAGGTTTGGAGTTACACAATTAATAACCCAAACGATCTTCGTCACCTACCCGATCTGGATGGTATTTTTAGCGACTATCCACAGCGATTTCTAACTCTCGCAGACTAGCCATACCTGTACAGTAATACTGTTCACTACTGGATAACCCTCTATCCAGTAGTGCGCCTGCTCACATTTTTTATCTAATCCCTCACGACCACTGCACCCAGCTCAAATCCAACATAACCAACACAATCAATAACTTAAATTCAAAATCATAAATCAAAGCCATTTAAATCGTTTAAATTTCCCACAAAAAAGCTTGCTTATCCGAACGATAAAAACTACTGTATAACCATACAGCATGTATAAAGGAACAGTAATTATGATTCAGGCACACACTCAGACTCAGGCGTTTTCAAAATACAATGTTCTTGCTCAACCAACGCAGCCAATGAACATCGATAACACGACATTAAGTCGCCTCGCTGGTCTTTCTAATCAGAAGCAGTGGATACTGTTTACTGCTGAGTGCCCTCGCCCGAATTATGATCAGTTCGCTTCTGGTCAGGTTAGCTGTAAAAAGATTATCCAGATGAAGCCTTCGCAAACTCAATCAGAATTTGAGATTGTGATTAAAGCAATTCAATCAGGCAATGCCAGTGCTGTCGTTGCATCCAACAATATTTCTCCTGTAGAGCAAAGTTTGCTTCGTGACCACGCTCTTCAGTATCAGTGTGAAGTCTTTTTCGTTGAGGGCAGAGTTAACCAGTATCACTAACAAGCTCAACGAATACACTGTCAATTGCCCCTCTTTTAGAGGGGTTCTTTTTTATCTGCCTAGCACATTTAGTAGTTCTCAATAAAAAATTAAGCAAACGTTTGCTTTTTCTCTGGCAGCGTAAAATAGTTCTGGTATGATGCGTTGGAAATCGGCTGCCAATGCAGGCAGTCGCCCACCTTGCTTAAGATAGGAATGTCGAAATGAGTCTCGCTGATCAAGTTCTTGCCGTAAACGATGATCTTCCAATTCGTACTGATAAACCCGTTCACAGTGGCAAAGTCCGTTCAGTCTACTGGCTGACAGAAGAAGACAGTAAACGCCTAATCAAAGAAAAAGGTTACGATGTTGCCCCTGATGCCCCTCTTGCCATCATGGTCATTAGCGATCGCATCTCTGCATTTGACTGTATCTGGCATGCTGAAGGTGGGCTTAAAGGCGTACCAGGTAAAGGCGCTGCCCTTAACGCGATTTCAAACCACTGGTTTAAATTGTTTAAAGAGAATGGTCTTGCAGATAGTCACATCCTTGATATTCCGCACCCATTCGTCTGGATCGTTCAAAAAGCCAAACCAATTATGATTGAGGCGATCTGCCGTCAATACATCACCGGTTCTATGTGGCGTGCCTACGAAAAAGGTGAACGTGAGTTCTGTGGTATTCAAATGCCTGAAGGCCTTGAAAAAGACAAGCCTCTTCCTGAGTTGCTCATGACACCGTCAACCAAAGGCATTCTTAAAGGGATCCCGGGTGTACCAGAAGCGGATGACGTCAACATCACGCGTAAAAATATCGAAGACAACTTCTCTGCATTTAACTTCTCTAAAGCTGGTGACATTGAGCTTTATGAAAAACTACTGCGTGAAGGGTTCGTGGTTATCAGCAATGCTCTGGCTGAAGTGGACCAGATTTTTGTCGATACCAAGTTTGAATTTGGTTACGTAGAAGACGCTGCAGGCAACGAAAAACTTATCTACATGGATGAAGTGGGCACACCAGATTCATCACGTATTTGGGATGAAGAAGAGTACAACCAAGGAAGAATTGTTGAAAATTCGAAAGAAGGTTTCCGTCAGTTCCTACTCAACCACTTCCCTGATCCAGACATCTTGCTCAACAAAGAGCGCATGGATGAACGTGAAGCATTAGCACGCGATAATGAATTGCCGCTGGATGCACTGCTGGATATCTCTAACACTTACCTGAACATCGCGGCGAAAATTACTGGCCAAGAGATCAAGCTGAGCGAAAATCCGAAGCAGGAAATTATCGATATTCTGTCTCGTGACTACGGGCTAATCGATTAATCTAGACAGAACGATTAAGCCCCGGCCAGTGAATACTCGCCGGGGCTTTTGTCTCTTAGATTTCAGGTGCTACTTATCTTTACCCTTACCACCTTTATTACTGTTACCGCCGCCACGATTGCCGCCACCTTTGTTACTATTACCGCTGTTACCGCTACTGCTGCTGCCTTTATTGCTGTTGCTATTACCTTTGCCACGCGATGCAGCCACTCCTTCTACGTCGTCTTCACGATTCAGAAGCTCGCCAGTGCCATTGCCCGGATTTGAATACTTAGCATGAGCATTAAGCTCTTCTTCAGTTACAAATCCATCTCTATCTTTATCAAATGACGCGAAGGCACTCAGTCCGCCCTCATCAGACTCCTCTTCCTCTTCTTCATCATCTTCCGTGGTGCCTCTATACGCATTGAACTCTTCAAGAGATATTTGGCCATCACCATCGGTATCAATAACACTCAGCTCCGGAGGAGTTTTGGTTCGATTATCATCGTCACCAACTTCTTCCTCTTCTTCAGCGTAAATATTAAAACTAAGCAGTGCCAACAGCACCGCAGCCCATGCCAGTCCCTTAAACATATCGTCTTCTCCTACCGCGTCCCCTGATACTATTTTAGTTTACGCAGACTTTTCTGCGTGATTTTGACTGGCTGCTATCAATTGAACACGTTAAGCGTTATAAATAGCCACTCGCGTTATCACTGGGATCAAAATGGACTACATCGCTCTTTCCCGTATCAGCTTAAAGCATCTCACCGTTCTGCATGTCCTACTCAGCACCCATAGTGTTACCAGCGCAGCCAGTATGTTGTGCGTGACGCCATCAAGTGTGAGTAAAACCTTGAGTCAGCTCAGGTCGCAGCTTAATGACGAACTGTTTTACCGAGATAGCGGTCAACTGGTACCGACGCCTTTCGCTTTGAGTATCGCTGTTGAAATTCATAAAATTCTTTCCAGCATGAATGGCATTCTCCACCAAGGGGAGTTCCATCCGCAGCAGTTTGAGGGAACCATATCGCTCTCAATGCGTGAAAGCACGTTTGAACTGTTTGCGGCTAAGATTGCGGCGATCTCTGGTCAACTGGCGAATGCGCGAAGCATCAATATCTTTGCCAAAGAGCAACTCAGTTTTGATGCTTTAAATCGGGGTCAGGTCGATTTCATGATCTTGCCGCACGATATCAGCCAACCGCCAACCCGCAGTAGAGACTTGGTCTGGCAGCAAATCGCGGCCGATGAAATGATCTGTCTGATGAGCGCTGACCACCCACTGGCTGATAGTCCACTTTCCATCGATGGCTACCTCGCCTATCAGCATATTGGTATCTTAGATAAAGACTTATCCGAACCCTATTTTGAGCAGAATCTGACTCAACAACACGGTTCGCGAAAGATTGCAGTCTCAGTTGCAGATTTTGGCGCAGCGGCGGTTCTGTGCCATCACACAGATTACTTACTGACATGTTCTAAGGTGTGGGCAGAAAATGCCCTCCAGGCGCAGAGCTTGGTAAGCAAACCTCTACCCTTCGAGTATGGCAAAGTCGCCTATAGCCTGGTTTGGAATCAGGCAAGCCTGAACGATCCAGCACTGAGTTGGCTGCATAGTCAGCTAATCAGTATTGAATAGCTAGTTATAGGCGAAAATTGTCAGGTTAAAGGACACACACCTTAGTTTACTTGTTCAAGTCTGGGGTAATGTAATGGTGTCTGTCCCTTCTAGCCCTGTCCTTCTTTTTCATCTGATTATTTCTCGTCAAACTCGTCTATGACTGCTTCTACAAGCTTTTCTTGAAAGTCGGTTGCTTTATCTATCCCCCACACGAGGCCACTCGAAATCGCAAGGATTCCTAAACCGACAACTACTGAACTCGCTACTGGAACAGAAAGCGTAGCCCCTGCAACAACTCCCAGTACGTAAGCCAAGGTCGCAACGCTTACCGCATTAACCCAAATATTATCTACCTAAAATTTTTCACACTGGTTGACATCTAGGACGTAATCTCGAAGTAAATTCTTTTTGTAGCCGATCTTTTTCGGGCAAAGCACATAGCCGTTATCAGGAATGATCTTGTGAAGTAAGATGATGTTAGACACGAAGGAAAAAACACCGCCGATGATTGCTACTATAAGAAAAAACTTCTTTATATTTCGCAGAGTAAAATAACGCATTTTCATAGGCTGCGGAGTTAACGTTATTTCAGCTTGTTTATACCAAACGTATGTAATTAAAGGTAAAGATAACAAAGTGGTTATGCCAAGAATAGAACCAGACACTCCAAAGATTATTGACATAAAATATAGCGGATCAGCGACTAATTCCGATGAAGGATTAAAAATTTGTACAACATAAAATTGCCAATAAACCCACCAAGTAATAACCGAAATTGCGAATGCAGTTAAAACAAAAGCGATACAACCTATTTTATTCGCCATCGAATTCATCAACGACAGCCTCCACTAGTCTTTTTTCAAAATCAGTCTCTTTATCAATAAGCCATACCCCAAAAGCAGAGAAAGCAAGGATACTTAAAGATACGGGAACCGTTACAGGAAGTGATAACAATCCTGCTCCAAATGCGACGATTTTACCCAAAACCAAAGTAGTGCCAGCAACACTTACCGCATTAACCAAAATTTTAGCTTCATCAACACCTAATTCTCTTAGTGTATAGTCATCGGTTAATAGATATTTAAGACCATTGATCCCTGAGCCAATAAGAAATTCCGACTGTAATGGTGCCTGTCCCTTCTAGTCCTTCTAGCCCTAGTTGAATTCGGGCCGCATTAACCCAAATATTATCTACCTAAAATTTTTCACACTGATTGACATCTAGGACGTAATCTCGAAGTAAACTCTTTTTGTATCCGATCTTTTTCGGGCAAAGCACATAGCCTTTATTGGGAATAATCTTGTGAAGTAAGGTGACGTTAGATAAAAAAGCGCCTCCACCTCCAATCACTGCCAAAATTAGTACACCTTTGTAAAACTTCCGTAGTTTAATTTCCCTAGATAATTGAAAAATCCGCTTTTGCCTAACACATAAAATCACGTTAAATATGCTAAAAAATCCTGCAAAAGAACCGATAAGAAAGCTAGCACCAAAGAAAGCTGACATAACATATAATGGATCTCCGATTAGTTCAGGAGATGGCGCTATCACCTGTTTAATGAATAAAGTCCAGAACCCCCATATACATAAAGAGCTAATAAAAGGCATAAGGATAGATGCAGCTATAATGAAAAATAACCTTTGGCTCTTACTCATTTCATTTGCTTTTTGATCAGTCACAGAACTCATCGACAACAGCCTCTACTAGTTTGGTCTCAAAGTCAGTTAATTTATCCACTCCCCATACGATAGCACTAGACACGGCAAGAACCATCAGGGTTGCAACAACAGTAGGGGGAACAAATAACCCGCCAACTAATGCTACCCCTACAACAGCAACGGCATGAACCAGAAGCTTAGCTTCATCAACACCTAATTCTCTTAGTGTATAGTCATCGGTTAATAGATATTTAAGACCATTGATCCCTGAGCCAATAAGAAATTCGGCTGGAGCGTAAGTTTTCACGTATAGAGTCATGCCTTTAACGGAATCAAGAGCACCTATCCCCATTTTCACCACTTGAGCATTATCGGCACGGAAAACGCCACCATGCAGAATCGTCTGCTTGAACTTATCGTAATTATTTAAAAAGAGATACTCAACACCATCGACGTTTCTGACAATCGCGGTCACACCCAAGCCACCCAGCGCTTTGGCGGTTTCTCTAGCATTATATAACCCTGTTAGCGAGTCCTTAACAGCCTTAACATCACCATTAAAGTCCCATATCTCAAACAGTTTTTTCCATTCTTCAGGCGTAAAGATCGCGATCTCTGCTGTCTGGCTGCGATAAATCACCTATTAAAGGGACAGACACCATAACAATAGTTGCAGCAGTAGTCGCTAGCATTGCTTGCGCCAGCGCGCTTTTGGAGAAGTCTGCTCTAGCCACGATAGCTAGCTCGTTGCTGGCAGTTTACTATCAAAGTGGTAAAGGGCGCAGTTCAGCGTAATCTGTAGTAATTTTGATGCCTTTGTCGACTTTGATTATCACACCGTCACCTACTATTAATGTAGACTCATCTAGCACTACCTTCACACTCCCTGTTACAACTGAAGCTGTATCTGTCCCCCAAAATTCATCAGATTCGACTTCGAAAGCAATCTCTTCTGGCACAAATATTTCAACATTGCCGCTAAATAGTTGATAGTTGTTTTCATCAGAACTTTCTACCTGATCCGCACGAATTTCCAAAGCCATTGTCGGTTGCACAAAAAACATTATAGCGCTGACAAAAATGACGATAATTGAAGAACACATTGCCGCCAGCTTCGTTTTAATATTTATCTCGAATGAATTTGTCTTCGCCTCCTCTCGGGCAAGCAGTTCATTAACATCTAATTCAAAACAAGACGCTAGTGCTTTCACTGTTTCAGGTGAGCCCGTACCTTGTTTCTCAACTCTTTGAATTGTTCTTAAACTTAAAGCACTTACATCAGCCAAATGTTGTTGACTCCATGCTCTTAATTTACGTTCATTTAATATTTTTTTAGTATTAACCTTCATCACATATCCAACGTCTAATTTTGAGATAACAGCATATAATAATTCATAATTTGATTTGCGACAGTTTAACGCCAGTGTTGCGCCATAGGGGCGACAAACACAGCTTTACAAGATAGGCATAGCGCGCTTTACACACTCCCAAACAGAATGATCGCTCATGTGAAACACTGAATACTCACTGAACACACCATCCAGTTGCGTACTCTACAAAGCGAGAGTTCTACTCAATAACGCAAGGAAGAAGAATACAAAAACAGCCAAGCCGAGTACGGTAAAATATCACTGCACCACATCTTTTTAATAAGCAACCATACGCTTAATAAATAATATGTGACACTCTGCCAAAATAAATAAACATGATATTCATTCTCATTTATGGCTGATATACATTCCGATTTGGGAATGTTCCCAAATTAAAAGAATAGGAAGTATCATGAAAACGATAAAATTGCTTGGCCTACTGACACTTATTGCATCATCTGTTGCCTCTGCAAACACAGTCATTACTTTTCCCGGGGAAGATGGGTCGTTGTCGAACACACCAGTAACTTTCCCAACCTCTTCAAAAACACCAATCACTTTTTACAATGGCTATACCATTAAAGATGGGATTTTCCGTTCAGAAGTAAACACATGTGTTGTTGAAGTCGATAATCCTGAATATGAAGCAAAACTTATTTGGGAAGGAAAAACGCCGAAGCTGCTTATCGTAGGTAACACCGACCCATTCCCATGTCGCGCAGGCTTTACCGAGCCTATGGAAATCGACCTAAGCGCATTTTTACAAAGCACTCCAACGCATATCTTTGAATATTTGGAAGTAGCGAACCGTGTAAATATGCAGCGTAGCTTCTAACCACCACACTAACACCTACCAATCAGCGCCAGATCTTCGGATCTGGCGATTTGTACAGAGTCTCCGCTCCAGCGTAAGTCTTTAGCCGTCGCTCCAGGCTTAGATTGTGAGAAACCAAATGAGCGAGTGACTGATCCATTTCATATAAAGCTTGGAATTATATGCCACTTCACCGCCACTACAGACAGGGATGAACAGCGCAACACACATCACCGAGATTACAATGAATAACAAATCAAACACTCCCCCACACATTGCGATATTAGGGGCCGGAATTTCAGGTTTAGCGGCTGCACACGAATGTATTAAGAAAGGTTATCGCGTCACGGTTTACGACAAAATGCCATCTACCGGAGGAAAGTGCCTTGGCGCGGTCCATCACGGCAAGGTACATGAGCTTACACATCGACAGCTCTTCGCCAAAAACGTCCATCTACTGTCGTTCCTACAAGAAATACCGACAGAAAATGGCACTTGCTTTGACTTCGTCTACCCCCAACAGAAAGTACAGTTTCATTGGGGCCAATCTGATAAAACAATGCAGTTTAAACGCGGCTATTTTACACAGATTGACAAGCTTATCGACGACATGAAATCTGCCTATGCCATGCACTACGCAGGGGTTCCACTAAGTGATATTTATTGGTTCAAAACACGTTTGCAGAATTTACCCGACAATACTGAGTTACTCAAAACACCGCTTGAGCGCTATTTCGAGTTCAAGCAAAGACCAAAATTGGCTGCATTTTTGCGCCCTGTCCTGCTTGGTTGGATCGGCGCAACGGACACCAGCCCTGCCCTCTCTGTTTTGGATTTGCTCAACAACAAAGAGGGACCATTTCACTCCGATGCACCCAATGCCTACAGCTTGGGCTATCGACGCCCGATCTCAGAATCAGTAATAAATCCATTAACCGAACATTTACGCCAACAGTCGGTTCAGTTTAGGTTCGACTGTGAGATAGAGCGGCTGATAATAGATACCGAGCAAAATAAGGTTACCCATGCGCTTTCCAGCCAGGATGAAGTGATTGAGGCTGACTATTTTATCTTGGCGCTGCCGATTCATGTCACCCAATCGCTGCTTTCCACTACCTCAGTGCAGTTCAGTTACCGATACGTTCTTAGCCACGGTTTTCAGTTTCACTTCACCACTTTGCCCGATATATTGCGCGATAAAACCGTCGGCATTGTCATCGATTCACCGTGGGGCTTGAGTTATCATCTGACGCAACCAGAGCCAAACGGACTGTACTGCCTCTCCGTCACAGCCACCGACCTCAATATCGCTGTGGGCCCTGCATTTAACAAGCCGTTGCTCGCCTGCACACCACAACAGATTGAACAAGAGATCGTTACTCAGATTTTTGGTAATAGCGCGTTACTCAGCGCGTCTGGATATCAGGGTTTTCATGTCGGGCCTGGCTTATATTGGAAGCAAAAACACGCCGATGAGGCAACGTCGAGTCGATTCAGCGGTCCTACTGTCATCAGCGAAAACGGTGTGGCGTACTATTGGGTTGCCGATCACGCGCTAACCCACCCCGACGCTAACTGCCAAATTCCTATTGAGATCGAAGGCTACCAAAACGTCTTTTTAGCAGGAGAATATCTGACCGATCCGCGCCAAACCTGGCGAGTTCCAGTAACTATGGAACGATGTGTAGAAACCGCCAAGCTATCAGTGGAATCACTAGAAAAACGCATTGCCATCCATCGCAAAGAGGAGCCTTACTATGACGATGCGTAATCACCTTTCTGCACTTTTGTTTTTCCTGTTGGCTTTGATCTATTTCAGCGGCTTCTACCAAGCAGTACAGTCATCGGCGATTTCCGCGGTGATCTTAACGCTGTTACTACCTGTGTTATTTTGGCGCTTAGTCAAACCGGTTGATAACCAGACAGAGATCACTCGGATACTGCTTTTAGAAAGTGGCTTCAACCTGCTTTGTGTCGTCGCCCTACTTCATCTGCTTCCTTTAGAGCAGATGGATAAAGCGTTTATGGTGTTTTTTGCTTTACAGGCAGGTGGATTTTTATTGGTTCAGAGGCGCAAGAAAGCGTGGTTATCTTTCTCTGTCTCTCTGTGTTTGTCTATTGTCATCTTGGTATGGATCAGCCAAGGGGAGCAAACCCAAGTGTTCGACTCCGGGCAATTACAGTTGTTTGGTACAGCGGTGCCGTGGCAATTAAAGGCGATTTACACCCTTTGGTTACTGCAACTGTTGTTGGTGGAGTATCGTTACATTTTGCCTAAAGTGACCATACTGCTGGCTCATTTGGCCTCGTTGACCATTGCGTTGCAGGCAGAGGATTTCTTCCACGCTCGCATTGTCACCGCCAGCCATTTCTTGTTTTTGAGTCTCTGTTTTGATTTCAAAAACCGAAATTGGGGAGGCAGTGACTTTGCCACGCTACCATCCCTGGCCGCCCTTCAAAAGCCCAATATTGCCAAGTGGATTAACCACACCTGCCTAGGCTTGGCGCTATTGTTCGCTCTTTTAAACCTACGATGATTTATTCTCACTCACATCAGGCACGCTGCTGAAGTGGGCGAAAAGCTCGGACTAGAGATTGGGGTGTTTGGCGCACCCCATTGCCTATGGGAGAGGCTTCGTTTGACTCATAGCTGGACAGAAGCACGTTAGAGTATGGACTCTAACTTACCAAAATTGGATTAGAAAAAGTATCTTGAAGCCTTAAATGCTTGTATGGCTTATTATTGGATTATCTACGAGAGTCTTATGGACAATTCTGGGGAATTAAAATCTACAGGGATAATATGACCAAGCTGATATTTATTCTGAAGGTTATGAATAATTGGGTTATATGAATGTGCTAGTTTAGCGAGTTCATCTAGTTTACGATCTATGCTGGGATCAGGAATATAGGCCTGTCCTTGCTTTTCAAGCTCAAAAGGATCTATAACTTGTCCTCTAAATGGCTTGATGAACTGGCTGTTTTTTATACGCTCATAATTATCACTATACGGATTTATAGCCAAGTATACTATGATCTTATCTCTTTCTTCATAGCCAACCACAGCAGCATCAATGATTCTATGTCGAAAAAAGTCAGAGTTTCGATAGAAAAAGCATGTTTTTGAACTCCTATCTATAGGATTTACGATTAGAGTACTGCCATAAATGGTATCTTTAAATTGGTCAGCTTTTGTCTTAACGTTTGATCCCGTAGCGATAAAGCTAATTAGTTTGAAGTCATGCTTTTTATCGGAAGAAGAGCGTAGTTGTTTCTTTGCATTATTAATCACACCAGAAATAGTTTCATTTCGTCCAAGTTTTCCTTCAACAATGGCTACTTCACCTGCTGAAAGTGCTTCTTCTTTTTGACGAGTAGTCTCTAGAGAATCCTCTTTGATTTTTGCTTCAACGATTGCAGTTTCATTTGCGTGTGAAATTAAAAAGTCTGCCTCTTTCTTCTCTTCACGATCAGATGTAGGTATAACAGCAACCTTGTAACCAAGCTCTTCAAATAGCCTTTGTGACATTTTGTCTGATTTTTTCATATAGTTATATGCTCCTCGTATAAGCCTCACGCCGCATTAAGTTGATGAGATGGTCTCCCCCCTACTACTTCACATGACCATCAGCTATGCTTGGAGTGTTCAGGTCCCGAAGCAAAAGGAGAAGACCATGACTCAGCATAAAATCATCGGCATCGACTTAGCAAAAAATATGTTCTTTCTTTTTGAAATCAATCATAAAGGATAGAACCTCTGTCGTAAAAACCTTCAACGAAGTAAACTACCTAACTACGTCGCAAATCAAACTCCATGTATCATCGCGATGGAAGCTTGTTCTGGGGCGCGTTACTGGGCTCGGGAATTCGAAAAGTTTGGACACCAAATTCTTTTATACCCTCCTCAACATGCCAAAAGTCAGCGACGCAAACAAAAGAACGACTATAACGACACGGAAGCGATTGCTGAACTTACACTCAATCAACGTGCCACCCCGTTCCACACAAGTCCATTGAACAACAAGACATTCAATCTTTGATTCGTCTGCGTAGGTTATGTGTTAGAACCCGCCTTATTAATCAAGTTCGAGGCCTTATTGCCGAATACGGCATCATTCTCTCCAAAGGAAGAGCCTCGTTTAGGCAAGCCATGCCTGAAATATTGAAAGATACGGAAAACCAACTCTCGCCAATATTGCGTGAACTTCTATCACGTCAATATGAACGCTATTTATATATCGATGAACAGATCCAATGGTTTGAAGAGAAACTAAACCAAACCGTTAAACAATTTGATAATGCCAAACGACTGATGTCTATTCCTGGCTTTGGACCACTCACTAGCCAAGCTGTCGCCGTATGGCTCGGCTCTGGACAGAAATTTAAAACTGGGCGCGATGCGTCTGCTGCGATGGGACTCGTTCCCAAGCAAGACACGACGGGGGGCAATGTCATTCTTCTCGGTATTACCAAGCGGGGCAATACTTACATTCGCTCATTACTGGTTCATGGTGCTAGAGCTGCTTTAAGACGAGCCAAGTTCAAGTCCGACAAACTCAGTAAATGGATACTTGAGTTGCAAGAGCGACGAGGTGCCAACCGCGCTGCGGTCGCACTCGCAAACAAACTCATGCAGATCGCTTGGGCTGTCACCGCCAAAAACGAAGAGTATCAACCTGTATAAAACACCATGCACCACCAACCCTTCACAGTACGTAGCACTGTAATGGTATCTGTCCCTTCAATCTTACTCCCCATATGGATACATCCTGCAAAGAATTAGAGCCCTTAAAGGGCTCTATGATGTTAATCGCAAAACGCAAATTCGACGATATCTTTGAATGTAGCTTCACAAGCTGGATCTAGTGTAATTTCCCCATTTAGGTACTGCCGAGTTCTTTTCCAAGAATGGTAAGGCTTACTACTTGACTTAATATTGTCTTGAGCCGCATTCCATAAGACATGTTCAAAAGTATCGTTCACCCTGAATACATTCCGCTCACCTGCAACTTCAGATATTTTAGCGTTTGCTCTGTAAGGATGAAGGTTAGATACATGAGGAAGTTCGTCTTCTGGTACACCTTTAGCATCAGTGTCATGAATTACTTTGTAGTCAATGCCAAGCCCTTTTAGTACTTTTACAATGGCTGGTATTGTCCATTTGCCACCAGCTGAAACTACGGTACTGTCTTTATGGTAGGATTGAGTAATCCCCAACTTATGTACTAACTCATCAATCATTGAGAACACCGCGACTTCTGTGTCTCCCTCAACAACAATTACACGTTTAGCAAACAGGCTCTCGCAGACAGTTGGATGGAAATCTAACACTGCTCGCAAAAACACTTTTTCATCATACTCACCACTTTTCTCGAACAATTGAGGTGGTAGTTGCGATACTAGACGACTGTTTCCAGCACCACGCTTGATCAGTTTTATCGAGTCTGGCTTGTTAGCCAAGTCTATCAAAAATGGGGAATGTGTAGAGCAAATTACTTGCCATTCATTGCTACTCGAACGAGTTTGTAACGTATCTCTCAAGCGTCTCATGAGATGAGGGTGGATATATAGCTCTGGCTCTTCATACAAAACGATGGTCGTACGTTGCGCGCCTTCAACTTGAGCTTCAATTGCTGCATTGCTTTCCAGCATTGCGAAAGCTAAAGCTCTTTGAACACCACTTCCTTGATACTGCAAACTCGTTTCAAGCTCTTCATCTATTAGAAACGTTGCCGCTTTCATAAAGAGAGTTTCGACATCAATTTCGCCTATAGCTAGTTTTACTTTAGTATCGAAATCTAGTATTTCGTTGAGGGTGTTCGAGACGGCTTCTAAAGCATCGCCCAAGCCTTCAATTTCCGTACCGTCTTCAGCTTGCCCTTTTAGCTTATCTCTTAGTTGAGTAGCTGTCCCAATATAGCTCGCATATGTAACGTCGTCTTTTACTTTAGGGAACAGCTTATTTTTGAACAGATAAGCAAAAGGTGAAGTACCAGTGGTTTTAAGATCATCTTCAATCTTGAAACTTGCTGGCACATACATAACATGAGGAATGGCCTGCTGTAAGGAGTTCGCAAAACCTTTTTCGTGCCAATCTACGTCTGATTCTACTTGTTCTGGATGATTTGCAATCACAAACTCTTCCAGTTCTTGCTTACGGGCGTTGTACTCAGGGGCTTTGGTGATGCCAAATGAATCTAATACTGATTTAGCAAATTCATTCTTTTTGGCATCCGTAAAGTTAGTATCTGTAAATGGAGTTGTCACAAGAGAGTGGTGCACGTAGTATTTGCAGCTTGGAGCGTCAGCTTCCTGTTTCCATGTGGCTTTCATTTTTACATGAAGGTTTTCTCCGTCAAGCAGTTTAGAGATTGCTGGCTTAGCTTTCTCCCACTCTTGGAGATCGGAAAATGAACATGTTATTTCCATTTCATCATCAGATTGTGTTTGTCCTGGCCAATCTTCTATTTTAGCTTTCTTGTTATCAAGAACGATGTTCAAAGCTGCAAGGATAGTGGACTTACCAATATTGTTTGGACCAACTAACGTCGTAAAGTTACTCAAATCTATTTCTGCGTGAGTAATACCACGAAAGTTAGATATCTTGATTTTTCTTATCTTCATACTCTAACCATATGTAATTATGGGGTTACTTAGCGGCTACTGCGCATGACCAATCTGGCCAGTTATCTGATTTTCCGCGATTATTTTGCCATTGCAGTGGCTGAAGGTTACCAAGATCATCACTTCCTCCTATTGCGACAGGCTTGATATGATCGATTTCCCAACCCATTCCATTTTCTTTCGTATTTCCATACTCACTGAATTTTATCCATGCACCGCATGAATCTTTTCGTTGAACCTCAGGGTCATAACCAGGTACGACTTGAGCTTTTTTCCAAACAGCGTGAATTTCTTGTTGAGTCCAGTTTCCGCCACGGGCATTTAAGTTGTTACTTCTCATACTTTCATTTCTCTACTTTACGATGACAAAGCCAAGATAGCCGATATGCATTTTGTTTCATTATTTAATGCAGTTCAATTGAGATATTTTGTGCTCTCAACAAAACAAACTGACTGCATATCAAGTTAGTTGTCTATTCGATTTAGAACAAGATCAATGAAAGTCTTTAGGCATCGTGGAATTTACCCCCGTAATGCATGACGGAGATTAACAGCGAACAGCGTGAGAAGAATGGATAACTTTTAGTATGGTAGACCTCATGATCAGGATGTGAATGAGTAAAGGTCTACCAAATAATGAGGCAGAAGTGTTTTAGAGTAGTCGGACTAAGGGTCCCAAAGAGTGCTATTACCTTACTGCTCTAGCACGTCTCTAGACATAAATGAGTTAACTAAAGCTAAGTTCAGCTTAAGCATGGATCTCATGATCACCGCTGGTCTCCGCATCCAGCTGATGCTTCGGTTTACGCCATCATGGATGTTTCTTGGCTAAATCCATAAAGTTACGTCCTTTACAAAATCACTGCGCTAAACCGCATGTTCTGTTCAGTGTGGTAACCCCACCAATAATTTCAATTAGTATACTTTTGGTAACCTTTACCCCCCTACCACTCATATCCCACTCCAATCTAAAAAATTAAAGCTTTATTAAACATAGACTTAATTACACTTCAATCGAACTTCATGGTGGTTACTAAAAGTTAACTAATTGCACTAGAAATGCAGGTAACCATAATAAACCGCAAGACAGCGAAATCATTATTCGCTCTGTAAACATCCAAATATTGAAGGGTTAATATCATGAGTAACGTTCTAATCATTAACGCACACGAACCATCTCCATTTTCTGAAGGCAAACTAAATGCGGCTTTAGTTGAGAAAGCTCGCACCCAGTTAGAATCAAAGGGCCACGAAGTTCACGTAGTGACAATGCAAGATGACATCGTAGTTGACGAACAACTGACGAACTTTGAATGGGCAGATCGAGTGATCCTACAGTCACCTGTCAACTGGATGACCATCCCATGGTCTTTCAAGAAATACATGGATGAAGTATTCACTGCGGGGATGGGTGGTACGTTATGTGCCTTTGATGGTAGAACGCCAGAAGAACCAAAGAGAAATTATGGAACAGGCGGCACTCGTACCAATACGAAATACATGCTTTCTTTCACATTCAATGCGCCAGAAGAGTCATTTAATGATGAAAGCGAATACCTATTCCAAGGTCGCAGTGTTGATGACTTGATGTTCCACATGCACGCAAACTTCCGCTTCTTTGGCATGTCTGCACTGCCAACCTTTGCTTGCTATGACGTTATGAAAAACGCAGACATTGAGAACGACTTTGCTCGCTTTGAAGCCCACCTAAGCAAACACTTCTAAGGAGGTGGTGATGAGCACTGAATTTACCTACTACAATGCAGAATGGCCCCAGAAGAGTCTAAAGAACTTGTAGCTCAGTAAAGATAAGTAAACGCAAATCAAAGCACTGTTTGCCACGTGAGCGCAGTGCTTTGAGTAGGAAACTCATATGAATAATACAATTAAGCTCGACATTATTAGCGATGTTGTCTGCCCGTGGTGCATCATCGGATACAACCATTTAAAAGCAGCGATCGAACAGCTTGGAATTGAAGATCGCATCGAGATTGAGTGGCAGCCTTTTGAATTGAACCCTGATATGCCTGCTGAAGGTGAAAACCTTCGAGATCACGTTGCTCGTAAATATGGCAGTACCGCAGAAGAAAGTAAAAACGCGCGTATTCGTATCGCCAGCATTGGCGCGGAGCATGGCTTCAAGTTTAACTACTTTGATGACATGAAGATGGTGAACACATTTGACGCACACCTTCTGCTTGATTACGCCAAGAGTTTGGGCAAGCAGACTGAACTAAAAATGCGTCTATTTACTGCATTTTTCAGTGAGCAGAAAGACATCTCTGACCGCGAGATTCTCAAGCAAGAGCTAATCTCTGTAGGTCTTGACCCTGAGGAAGGAATGCGCTGGTTAAATGATGTGCAGCGACGCAACTCAATCCGTAGTTCAGAGAAACAATGGCAAAAAATGGGCGTATCGAGTGTGCCAACGGTGATTTTTAACAGAGAACATGGTGTTTCTGGTGCACATCCAGTGGAAGGTTACAAACAGATCTTAGCTGAGTTAATGGCTCAGGCGAATCAGCACTAGGTTACTAAAAGTATACCGGTTGCAACTTGTTTCTTAGTGCCTTATCTTTTTTCTAACTTGTTGTGACCTCAATCTCAGGAGCCCAGATGGCATACTCACAAAAACTCAAAGCGGGTGACGCTTTTCCTACATTAGAGGCAACAAAGCTTGATGGAACCAAAGTCAAGCTAGGTCAACCTCAAGGTGATGCAACATGGCAAGCAGTGTTTGTCTATCGTGGTAAACATTGTCCACTCTGTACTAAATATCTAAATGAAATCGAGACCTATAAACAAGCATTTAGTGACTCAGGCGTTGATATTCTGGCTGTCTCTGGTGACTCGAAGCAACAATTGGAGCAACACCTAGAAAAGCTCGATATCAGTTTTCCAGTCGCTTATGGCCTTTCTGAGCAACAAATGAAGACTCTGGGGCTTTATATATCGCTACCACGTTCCGAAGCCGAAACCGACCATAACTTTGCAGAGCCAGGGTTGTTTGTTGTCAATGAACACGGCAACTTACACGTTGTTGACCTGTCCAATAACCCGTTTGTAAGACCAGAACTCGGTGCGCTGACCCGAGGTTTGGCATGGATTCGTAACCCAGAGAACCACTACCCTATCCGTGGCACGCTAGACTATTGAGCCTCCAGCTCGAAAGGCAACAAGGCAACCATATTGGTTGCCTTGTTACGTTAAAGAGGGAGATAGATGACTGTTGCTCACGCTATTTTAGCTGCACATTATTGCTTTCAGACCATTTTCTCAACTCATCGAGAATTGTTAACGCACTGCGTCCAAACTTGGTGAGTTCGTAACTGACTGCCAGTGGTTTTTCATTGAGCACACGACGTATTACCATGTTTTCACTTTCTAGTTCTTTTAGACGCTGGTCGACCATCTTCTTGCTTGCACCGCCCAACATTCTTGAAAGGTCATTGAATCTCACTGGACCATCTTTCAGGTGGTAGATAATTGAGCCCTTCCATTTTGAACCCAAAATCCTCATACCTTTTTCTATCGCACAAGGCTCGATACAGGCACCAACAACGCTCTTACGCCCTTTTGAATCAACTTCAACTTTTGCTTTCATACAGCCTCATGTCACTTTGAGAAGCTAAATAACGTAGTTAATCAGCATTGATAATTAAAACGTCGTTCATAGTTATTGAACAAACACATCGAGTAGGTGTACGAGTGAGCACCTAATAGAGAGTGTCTTAGTGTATATTTTAGTTACCGAGAGATTGAATACAATCAGTATACTTTTAGTAACCTAGTTCACTGGCTTTGATGAACTCGATTTTGCTGTGTTTCGTAGCTGATTTGCTTACCTACGTTCTTTAGCTGCACCCCTACCTTATTAAACGCCTTTTGGATAGCTATGGAGACATGCTGTTGGCCTTCCCCCACTAAAAAGCTTGCTCTATCTTGATTCGTTTCGAATACACAGACTATTTCTAAGCTTTGAGGAAACGAAGAGTAGTTGACCGTATGAGTCACCCAAAGAAAACCATCGTAGCCTTTTAACGTATCTTCACAAACTTCGGTCAATACGTTTCTAATTAGATTCTCGACCTTTTTGTCTGATTTACGCATGAAGCAAACTTCCTATTTAACATCTTCAATAAAGCTTCAGTCTACATTGTCTTAAGCAAGATTGGATAATGGAATTCAGTCAACTACCTATTGACCAGATTACTCTTATGAAGGTTGCTTTGTTGTAGACACATTTTTGGGCATATACCTTCTCGCGGTAGGACGACCGCAATCAATAATTTCTGCCAAACGTAACAAGTGTTTACCATCACTAAACACCCCAAACACACACCACCTGCAACATTCATTGGGTGATTGTCGCGCCGGAGGCGCTTTTTACCGAATAGACAGGCGTGATTACAATGTAATGGTGCTTCTCTCTTCTATTCCCTCGCCCGTTTACGACAATTTGAAGGCCGCTCGATTGAGCGGTTTATTGATTAAGAGTTAGCCGTTTCTAATTCGTCTAAGAAGATATTAATGGCAGGCCCTGTTTCTGGCTTACCTTGCTGTCTTTGTCTTATTTTTTCGAGTGACGTTTTATATTCTTCTTCACTCATATCACGCCAGTATCGTGGGTTTCGACCAACTTTCTTATCGTACTCAGCGGTGACGGGATCGAGGTGTCGAGATTCTTCAAGAATGAGGCAATCTGGCAAAGGTTGGGATACGTCCATATAACATAAGATTATATTCCAAATGCGATAATATTCAGATACTGATTCATTCGGCGTGGCGAGCGTGCTCAACGGAATACCATGCATTGAGCCGTTATATCGATGTGCCAGCATTAGGTTGTAGTTCATCAATCCTTGGTGACTTGGCATACTCACTAATACGCAGTCGAATTCAACTAATGGGTGAGAGTAACGTACCTTACCGTTACCTTTATAAAGGGTAACCATGCCGGTTTTTCGATTAAGCGTAAATACCTTCTTTGAGGTCATAATCCAGGTTGGTGTCCAATACCCTCGATCCATTAGCTCTAATTGCAGCCAAAGAAAACTGGAAGGGAGGAATACCCATTTTAAGGCAGGTATAAACCCAGCATTGAAACCTTTTAGAAAACTACTGTCATGTATTAAACCACCAAGCATACAAACCAGTAAGTAAATGGGTAATGCAAACCAGATACTAGCTTTACCTAATGCTGAAACAATGTAATAAAATTGAAACCAATGACTTGGTCTTTCCACCACCATCTCTTTGTGATTCCAAAACGGTTCAAGTTCTGGCTTTATTTCACGTAACCTTTCTATTAACCCTGGTTTATTTTCCGTATCGACCCTAGTGCTAATTTCATTAGTGGGATTACTGAAAGGTAGTTTTCGATCGCCCGACTTTAGAACCTTCTTTAGTAGGTTTTTTTCACTATTTTGTGGTGATAAAAGATATCGTTTCTGACTGTTAAATGCGGTGTCTTGGTAATATTCACGGTTCATTGTTTGTTCCTAAACAGTTCGGATAAACTGTCGTAAAAAGCGCCTAATGCCAATTGCATCGTTTACCTGTCCACTCATGGACTTGTTCCGGCCATTTATGCTTCATGGGGTTACACCAGAGTGAGAAAAGAGCGGGTTTGAGCAGAAAACCAAGTGGTAACGTAAGAATAAAGGTAACTATTGCAAAGAGCCTGCTCCGACCTTCTTCTTGAGCGAGTTGAAAGTTAACACCTATCTGCCTTGGCTTTTTGCTGATCTCATACCATAGCGGTTGTTCATCAGCCATATAACGGCGAACGTATTCCCAATAGCCATACATAGGGGCATGACTGCCCATATGGCGAAGTAAACTGATATATTGATGGCGATGATCGGCTAAATCAGCATTGACTGCATGCTTAGGGTTGAGCCAGAGCATTAATTCGTAGCCATCTTTTAATCGGCCATAACCGATATGGGTTTTTGCGACAATGACTGATATTTCACATTCTTGCCACGGAATGCGATAGAGCACTTTGTTGTGCCATACATAGACTTCTTGGTTGTTTTTATGAAAGCGTACCGGCATGGCGATGGGCTTGAAAAGTCCTACCGCTATAGTGACTCCGATCAATGCCAAATAGATTAAGTCGATAACATAGGTATCTGACCATGCCAGTCCATCAATAAATCCCCAGCCTTTTAACCCAAGCCATATCAGGGTAAAAAGAAACACCAACCCCATAAACTCCCCCCTTCCATGGACAGACTGCACACGCATATCAAGAAAGTCTTCATGGCCTCCAGCAGAAAACAGTTCAAAAAACTCACCTAAGTCTTCTTTCTCTCCGGGTTCAGTTGTTTCATGCACCAGAGTAATTTTTTTATTGCCGGGATTTAGTGGCTCTTGCTGAATTAAATGACCATTAGGGTAATGTTCCACGCCGTGTTGGGTAATATGAAAGTTGGGGGTAAAACCAAACTCCTCTGGCCCGACCCAATGGTTGGGGCCAACTTGTCTAATTTCATTCATGATGGTTATTCCCCCTCGCCTGTTTACGACAACTCGAAGGCCGCTCGATTGAGCGGCAATTCGGACAAACTGTCGTAAAAAGCGCCTAATGCCAATTGCATCGTTTACCTGTCCACTCATGGACTTGTTCTGGCCATTTGTGTCTCAGGGGGTTACACCAAAGTGCAAAATCAGCGGGTCGAAAAAGAAATATAATTGGCATAACTAAGATAAAACGAACTAGTGCACTGAAGTTGCTGTATCCTTTTTCTCTTGCCAGTTCTGTATTGACTCCTGCAATCCGTGGCTCTTTACTGATTTCGTACCACAGTGGCTGTTCGTCTGCCATATAACGGCGAACATACTCCCAATAGCCATATACAGGGGCATGACTACCCATGTTATGAACTAAAGAGAGATACTGATGGCGATGACCGGTTAAATCGGCGTTGACCGCGTGTTGAGGGTTAAGCCAGAGCATTAACTCATAGCCATCTTTTAATCGGCCATAACCGATATGGGTTTTCGCCACAATGACCGATATTTCACATTCTTGCCACGGAATGCGATAGAGCACTTTGTTGTGCCATACATAGACTTCCTGGTTTTTTTTATGAAAACGTACCGGCATAGCGATAGGCTTAAATAGACTTAAGCCCATACAAATGGCGAGAATTGCCATAACGGTCATATCGACATAACTGGGCGACCATGTATCTCCAGCGGTGTAGACCATCGAGGTTTTGATAACCAGCCAGAGCAAGGTAAAGAAAATCACCGCATACACATTATCGCCTCTGCTATGGACAGACCGCACTCGCATATCAATAAACCCTTCATGGCCTCCTGCAGAAAAGCCTTCAAAAAACTCCCCCATATCTTCAGCATCTTTTCTTCGGTGAACGATGGAGATTTTTTTATTGCCGGGGTTTAATGGCTCTTGCTGAATTAAATGACCATTAGGGTAATGTTCCACACCGTGTTGGGTAATATGGAAGTTGGGAGTAATACCAAAGTCTTCTGGCCCGACCCAATGGTTGGGGCCGACTTGTCTAATTTCACTCATGATTTGTTTTTCTCGATTTCAAAAGACTCCAACTCAGTGCTGCTGCGCCAGAGTTCAAACCACTGTGTTTCATCACTGATGGTAATTTTCGGGTACTTTAATGAGACAGGATAACCAGCGGGATTATGATAAGCGAGCGCCAGTTGATAAAAACGATAGTCTGTTTCCAGTTCTGCTTCATCTACCTCAAAGCTCAATGCAGCTGTATTTTCATTGAGCAGACTTATCTTGCCGTTAAGCTGATTGGTTTGCCAGCGGTTTTCTCGATTGTGACTGACCAGTAGATCCTTAGTGTCCTTGTCCGCGTAGCCCTGAAGATAAACACTGACATCGCTGGTTAATGGCACAAAACCCGGCAGTAAGATATGCAGTGTAAAACGGCTCAGACCATTGGCTTTACTGACATTGATTAACTGTGGGATGGGTTTAAATAAATAGTCGCCAAATGCGGTCAACTCTTGTTGCATTACTTTAATCGCACCCTCTAGCTGGGGGGCTTGATCAAAAAGATTCAGTCGTTGTTCCAAGGTGTTTAGATTGGACTTACCGTAAGCATAATCGCCGCGGCCCCAGAAAGAGCCCTTTAAAAACAGTTGGGTCTTATCGTCCATTAAGGAGGTCCGGATTATCTCTAGCGTCAGCGCTGTGACACCCAGCACAACCGCGGCGACCGCCATAACCGGCGCCGCCGCTGGTACCAGTGCCACCCAGGCGCAATACGCCGCCATACCATTGACTAACAGTGTGACCCCTGACACCGCCGTGGCTAAGGCATTTTGGTTGCCAACCAGATCGGTTCCAAATTGATACCCACTGCCCAGTGCAGCAACAACACCACCGATAACCGGCAGCCAGCGAAAATTGTTTTTTACAAACTTAGTAAAGCCATTGCCAATACGCTCAAATAAATCTACGGTTTTTATAGAGTTAAGTTTGGCGATTTTTGATAGCGAAGTTAGAGAGTTGGACACTGACGAGCCTAATAATTTAGCACCATCTCCCTTCATAAACTCAGTAAAGACTTGTTTACCACCGACTTGACCAAAGCGTGCCCCGGCAAATTGATCGAGAGCGGCAAAAGAACTGGTTATTAATCCTAAATAGCCATTTGTCTGCTCAAGAAAAACTTTTAAGGTGCCGTCTTTTTCCGCCGTGCTGTTCATCTGTGTGGTGTTGTAAACCTGAACTAAAAAGAACAGTCCAACGGCGCTGCTTTGCACATTGGGGGTAAATACTTGTTCTGTTTTGCGATACAGCTTCATCAAGGCAGTTTTTTCACTTAAGAAGTCGTTGCCGTTAACCTGCTTAAGCCAATATTTAGCGTGTTTTTCTACAGCAGTGACTTTTTTTCCCGGGGCTGACGCCTGGTTAACGGCATACAGGTTGAGCGTTTGAGTATTGGCTTGTTGCTGTGGAGCGTTGGTGATATGCCCGGTTGCCGCATAGACCATCACGGCATACGAAGCCTCAATATCAAACATCACATCGCCCAGATTACTTGTTACCAATGGGAATTGATAGTTATAGCGGTATGTGAACAGGCTATAGGTTTCCTGCCAAAGTGCAGCCGTATTGCCTTCAAGACTTAATTGAACCAAAGGGGTGGCGATAGACTGTATCAGTCCATCAGTGGCCACAGTTGAAGGCATATCACCCGATTCGATCAGTCCGCTTCTAACACTGGCAATCGCTTCAATACTGGAATTACTGTTGGTCGTGCCGTTAAGCTCTTTTAGCCATTTAGAACCTTCTAACACCAATGGTTTGGCAAAGCCTAACGCAGCTAAGAAGTGCCCTCCTGCCCCTTTTTCCTGTTTCGGTTGCTCTGAGACCACAGCAAGCAAGGTTTTACTCCAGCGTTGAGCCAGTGCGAGGCCTTGATCGGTTGCCTCAAGATTGTTGGTCATCGCGAACAAGACGCTTTCTTTTAGCGCGATTTGTTCTTTGTCACTGTCATCTAACCAGGCAAGCGCGATATCTAGCTGTTCATGCTCTAACCAAGTCAACCAATCTTCAGAGAGGGTTTCAAGCTGCTGCTTGAGTTTGGGCATAGCATCTTCGTAATCCTTTAGGTAGCCTTCCATCTCATCAACGTGCAAGCACTCTTCTAACTCTTGCTTCCTAGAGGAACCTGCTGCCGCTTGGAGTTGATCCATTTCTTGATCACTGCGCTTACGGACAGAGAGCGCCGCGCCATAATGGCCAGTTGGTTGATATTGTGAGACTTTCGATGCGGCCTGTGTCATCTCGTTGTCGATGATGTGTTTGGTTAACTTTGCCATCTGGAGAGGGTGTTGCGACGTGCTCAGGCTCGACATGGTGAGTTCGTAAGCAATAGAAAACTCCCGGCACAGATCGGTGGAGATACCAATCGCATCAACCAAGCAGACCGCGTAGTTATTTTTAGGCGTTTGTGCTTCGTATGGCACTCGTATCCCATTGATATCAGAGACAGGCTCTAATGCAGGAAATGTCCATTTTAGAAAACTCTCTACCACTTGCGTATTGGCTAACAAGTTCTCAATATCATAAAGCGGTCTGGTATCTGGCGCATTACCTGCTGCAGCTTGTGCAAAGTCGATACGCTGACCAAGTTTGAGGATGGTATCAGGGTTGGCTTGTAAGTTTGATAATCTTAACTCTGATAGTGGCGTTATGCTCAGCCACATAGTGGCTTTTGCCTGCTGTTTTTGTTTTAGAATCGGTAAAGCAGACTCCACTTCCTCAGGCATCTCGCCAAACACACAACGAGCATCTTGTGCTATACCCTCTTGATAAAGCACTTCGATAAGGTATTGATCGTCCTCGTTATAATAGTAGACAGTATGATCGATGAGCTCTCGAGCAATATAATGATGCTCTTGCATATTGGGCAAGTCGACCCCGACTGATAAGGTCTCAGGGAGTTTTGCTGAGCTATCCTTATCTGCCACCGCATAACGCATTGGTTTTACTGTAAACCATTCATCTCTTAGTGGGCACTCCTCGACGACGTTGTCTATCGGCTTTGAACCAGCAACGATTGCCGCATTGGTCGCCGGATCTGAAGTACCAGAGACAAGCACCGCATCCTCAGGAATATTAATGACATCACCAGCACGAATCTGATTCGGATCAGAAATGTTAGGATTTACGTTCTGTATAGATTTTAAGGTTATGCCGTTTGCACGGGCGATACCGGATAAGGTATCTCCTGATTGAATTGTATAGTTCATGGATAGTTCTCCACTGAGTCTCGTGGATTTTGAGCAAGTGAGACAGATAATTGATTGGCTTGTTTTAAGCGTTGCTCTAAGGGAGTTTTAACGTCGTGCAGACAAACCGTTACTTCAGGATAGAGTGAGCTTTTCCCTATCACATCGCCAAGTCGGCAAACGATATTGAGGTAATATGTGGCTAATTGTTCGTTGACTTGACCAAGCTGTTGTAAGTCAGCCAATTGCTGCAAAACAAACGCGTGCGTTTGTTGCCTGGATGCCTGAAGCCTGTCAGGAAAATATGCCTCTATGTGCTCGATAAGCCGCCACGCTGTATAGGCTGTACTCGCGTTACTGAGGCCTTGCCATTCTTCATCGTTAAACAACGCTTCCTTTAACACCTGAGGTGTCGCCGAAGTCGATTCCGCTTGCCAGTATTGTTGGTTAAAAACGTTTGGTAGCCACAAATGGGTCATTGGCCCCATCCAAGATTCAAAGCGTGTTTGTTGTGTTGATTTGAGTAAGTACAAGAAAATTATTGGGTCGTATAAGCGAGCCAGATTGTTTTCTAACCCGCTATGTTGACACAGAATGAGTTTCTTCCAGTGTGTTTCTAGATCACCTATAGAAGCGTCGGATTCGAAAATAACCCCATAACGGTAAGGCGCAGTGTCATGAGCCCAATCTTCAATCTCTTTTGACCATGTGACAAGGTATGGACCAAGGTCAGAGACTTTTTCCCAACGGCTGCCGAGTAATAAAGGGCGGTACTCTAGATGACTAGTTAGCTCTTTGCCTAATGTAGCAATGTTATATTCAAGCTTTGGCAGCAGCGCACCATCGAGAATCATCCAACGGGGTAAGCGTGTTTCCGTTGGAAGCTTGGTGGAGGAAACAAAGGTTATCATGACTGAGCATCCTCACAAGCACGGCAAATTGGACTGCCTTTTCTTGCAGCCTCAAGAACCGTATTTCGTTGTTGCTCTGTGACAAGTGATGACTCTATCACAATAGGTTCCATCTCTTCCGGCGCTTGCTGCAACTCTAACCCATTCGGTAGTGCTGCTTGCTGGCCTCTATATCCACTGCCGTTGCCCGGACTACCGCCCGAGTTCAGATTGATTTTTGGCCCAACAAGGCTAACGCCAGACGCGTCTATTTTTACAAAGCTGCCGCCAGCGTTGAGGGTTGTTTCAGAGCCAGCGTCTATCACCACTTTATTGCCAACCTTGATATGAATTTCATCACCTGATTGAATTGCGTGGAGCGCACCGACCTTTTGATGCAGGCTGCCCTCAATAACCGAGGTGGCATCTTGTTTGACCAGAGTGCGACTCTCGCCGTCAACGGTTAAGTGGTGGTTATTCTTTATCTGGGTGAACTGGTCGTTATCAATCGTAGTGTGTTGGTCGTGTTTGACATGGGTGGTCATATCATTGAGCACTAAGGAGTCAAAATCCTTCTGCGCATGCAGGTAGATTTGCTCCTGATCGGCCTGATCTTCGAAGCTGAGTTCGTTAAAACCTTCTCCCTGATGAGTTTCACTGCGCAGGACGGTTTTGGTCTTATTCTCCGGTAGCGAGTAAGGTGGCGTATTGGTCGCGTGATAGGTTCGGCCAGTAATGATTGGCTGATCCGGGTCGCCATTTAAAAACGATACGATCACTTCGTGACCGATACGTGGAATGGCCATCATGCCATACTGATTGCCCGCCCAGCCTTGCGAGACGCGTACCCAGCAAGAACGATGCTCTGGAGAGTTCTGATAGCGATCCCAGTGGAAGTACACTTTCACGCGGCCATGTTCATCACAGAAGATCTCTTCGCCCTCAGGGCCAACGACCGTTGCGATCATCGGGCCGTCAACGCTTGGCTTGGTTTCTGGTGTCGCTTGCCAGTTGATATGACCTGGAATGGCTTGCCACTCATTTTTGTAGGTCGTCGCACCGTGACCGCTCTCTTCTTCCAGTGCCTGAGGCTGCTCACCGTGATGACTGACGCGAACCAGCAACCAATCGCGATTAAAAGCACGATTAAGGTGGTCACTGAGAGTAAATTTGTAGCCTGCACGAATTAAGAACTCGTTGCTCTTACCGTCCGCTAGCTGAGCGTCGCGGCGTAAATAACTTAATCGGGTGCGTGTGAACGCGGTGCCATTGAGGTCGTCCTTATAACGCCCCGGAGCATCAAAGTGTGAGTAGGTCGGCTGCTGGTAATCCAGCTCAGCGCCCTGAGCCGACTGGCTAAATGAGTAGGCAGGCTTTTTAAAGCTGTAATCTTTAAGTTCAACCTCGGCGACACGGGCTTCAGATTGGTAACGGAAGTCTTTGATATAAGGCACATCACTGACGCCGCCAGCCTGTCCATTGTAAGGCAATGGCTCAGCCAATGAAGGTAGCAGAGCACTGGAATCGCTGAAGACCAGAGTATGTTTTCCGGCTTCGTGGATAAAGCTGTAGACCATGCCCTCTTCTGCTGAGAGGCGGTGCAGGAAGTCGAGGTCACTTTCACGATATTGAACACAGAACTCGCGCTGAGCCGGCTCGCGCTCTAACGAGAAAGCGTAGTCATTAATACCCATCTCCTGCAGTAGGGTCGCGATAATGTCGGGTGTGGTCTGATGCTGGAAGATACGGCTGTTGTGACGCAGAGAGAGGCGCTCGAGAGCAGGCACAAGGGTCAATGAATAGAAGGTATGGTGATGACCAATATCCCCTTGGGTAAACGCGCGCGCGACGCCGTGTACTCGTTGAACCAAGACCCGGTTACGATACATGCGCAGCTCGACCGCCCGATCAACCACCTGATCTGGGGTTAAGTTAGGCTGACGGCTGGCTAATTCAACCTGGTAGCAAAAGCCGTAGCAGGGCCTTTGGCCGAACATGCTGGCAGACAAGGACTCTTGCCCATCGAACCTGGTGACCACCAAAGCATCGTCGCTCAGTCCTTCTACCTCAATGGTGTACGCTAATGTCGCCATTGCGTCTCTCCTATCGTTAACCCTAAACACAAAAACCTTAAACGCAAATTACC